>Ga0334882_1001775_pt1 | contig 24248 bp, 23 predicted proteins | sample GraSluR1_MG_5_FD_207226 | JGI IMG/M metagenome (GOLD analysis project Ga0334882, IMG submission 207226) | Sludge microbial communities from methane-producing bioreactor in Wageningen University, Netherlands - Granular Sludge_15_04-R1 | ecosystem: Engineered > Bioreactor > Anaerobic >...
CGGAGCCTCCCGGGAGGGGCCGTTTCAGACCGGGTCGACCATCGTGGCCCCTCTGATGATATCGCACCGGGTCCTGGGGGTCATTGTTATCAGCAAGAGACCCAGGGAAGGGGCTTTTACTGATCTGGACTTTACCCACATGCAGACCTTTGCCGACTATGCCGCCCTGACCATCGACAACCACTACAACACCAGTGAGCTCATCGAAAAACGGGAGATGCACCGGGAAATATCCATCGCCGCGGATATCCAGAAGGGCCTGCTGCCCCGGGCCATGCCGGGATTATCCTCCGCCCAGATCGCCGCCTTCAGCCGGGCCGCCCGGGGAATCAGCGGCGATTACTATGACGGGTTTGAAATGGACAAAGGAAAGGTGGGGGTGGTCATCTGCGACGTGGTTGGTAAAGGAGTGCCCGCCTCTCTTCTAATGGTGATGATCCGTACCATCATCAGGCTGGTGGCCAACGCCCAGAGGACCCCGGGCAAGCTCCTGACCTTTCTCAACAGGGGTATCATCGGCAGGGTCGGGACGGAGCACTTCGCCACCCTGAGCATCCTGAGTTACGATGAACCGACCCGGACCGTCACCTACGCCAACGCCGCCCATCCTCCTCTGCTTATCTACAAACCCGAGGAGAAATCGTTCATCGAAGTGGATACCCCGGGGCTGCCCATCGGTGTGGAACGGAACGAGGTCTATCAGGAAAAGAGTTTTTCCGTGGAGAAGGGGGACGTGATGGTGCTCTACACCGACGGAATACCCGAAGCCCGCTCCGCCGACGGAAGAGAATATGGATCCGGAGGTTTGAAGAGCCGCATCAAACAGGCCGCCGGCAAGAGCGCCCGGGATATCGCCCTTTCCATCCAGACCGACCTGGATAATTTCGCCGCCGGCGTGGAGCAGCACGACGATCAGACCATGGTGGTGATGAAAATTACCTAGAAACGGAGCGACAGGGTCATCAGGGACAGGGCCTGCTGGGAGAGCTGGCTGGCATAGCTGTTGAACAGGGTCCCCTGTTTGCGGCACTCTTCCTGCAGATAGGAGAGGTAGAACAGGCCCAGTTCCTGATCGCCCCCCTTCTGCTCTTCGTAAAACTCGATGAGGCTTTTTCCCCGGGTGGTGATATGTTTTTTCCCCTCCAGATCCTCCAGGGCCGATTCGGCTTCGGAGGTGCGGTTGGCCACCACGAAATGGAAGGGCTGGGAGTCGTTTACCGCGGCACTCCGGCCCTGAAGTTTCCAGATGAGCGACGCCGTGTCATTATGGGCCTGAAGACTCTCCAGGACCTTGGTCCGGCCCGCCCGGTTCTTGATAAAGTAGTCCATATCCACCTTCCCCTTGAGATAGGTGGATATGGCCATCTGCATGAGACTTTTTTCCGCCAGTGAAGCCAGCTCCAGAACCAGCAGGCTCAGATAATCGGCGATATTGGTTTTCTGAAGGTACTCCCAGACCAGCTCCCGCAGATTTTCCGCCGTGCCGGGCACTCCGTATCGGTTGCCCTCTGAAACGGTCAGGGCCCAGATCAGCGGGTTCACCTGGCTGAGGAAATCCTCCGCTTTGTACTGGAGCATCCGTTTCTCTTCCATGGGTATTTCATCCATTTCATGGCTGAAAAAAGTAAATATCTCGTCAATCACCGACCTCATAACCGACTGGAGGGTTTCGTTATCCTTCAGGGGCTGATTGACATGGGGGGGGGGAAGGATGAGGTTCTTGTTGATCGCCCGGGAAGGATTTTTTCTGTTCCACTGGGTGACCATGGAAGACTGACTTAACAGGGAAACAAGCTTGGTGTTGTAGCCGCGGCGCAGGAGCCCGTAGGATATGAGCTTGGCCAGATCCATCAGCTCTCCCCGTTTGGAATTGAAATTAGATCTTGTTACCTCGATCTGGGAGATGTATCCCGCCACGATGAGCCGCTGGAGCAGTTTCGCCGAGTACGACGCCGGGCTTATCTGGGAAGAATCCTTGGGATGGGGGCCGCGAAGGTATTTGAGGCTGTCGTTGTGGCGGTTAAAAAAATACTCCCCCTCTTCGGTAAGGATGGCCTCGAAGGGGAGAACAATTATGGGAGCGCGGTCTTCTCTCGTCATAGACTAGACGTCGGCGATGTCCATCCCTGGCCGTTTTTTCTCATTGAATTCCTTATAGACCGCCACGGCGTTCTTTTTCTCGTTAAAAACCACCCCGCCGTCCCAGTACTCCACGGCGGCGAAGAGGGCATTCCCCCCGTCATCATCGGTGCTCTCTTCGGTACGGTAGGAAAAGTACTTCTCGATTTCATCAAAATTATGGGATTCAAAGCACTGATTTCTCTTCCGGTTAAACTCATTCCACCGGTCCACCTGCTTGAATCCCTCTCCCTCGTCCTCGACGATGACCCGGGCGTGGGTCTGACTGAAGGAGGCCCAGACCCGTACCTTCTTGGAAGGATCTTTTTTGTTACCATGACGGACGGCATTTTTTATCAGTTCGGAAATCTGCTGCTCCAGGAGGTTGATTTCTTTAATCTCCGCCGGGGCCTTCTGAACCACCAGCATGGAAAAAAACCGGACCTGCCGAAAGTCGGTGGGAAACTCCTTGTACCACATGCCGGATCGATCCAGATACGGGTGGTTTCCGTCGACAATAATCTCTTTGTTGCTCATTTCCCCCTCCTATTGACTCAGCTGATGGATAGCCACGTTGATGTTATCCACAATGGGGAAGTAGCCCATTAACTTGGTCAGGGTGATCACCTTGGCAACCGAGCCGTGGACCCGGGCGATCTTCAGCTGGGCCCCCAGCTTTTTCATGGAAGTGAAGATATGAATCAGGGCCCCCACACCGCTGCTGTCGATGTACTCGACATTCTCAAGATTGATCACAAGTTTCGAGATATTTTTGCTGATTAATTTGTTGACGATATCCTTGAGCTCATGGGCGTTATAGAGATCCAGATCGCCCTTCACATCAATGATATAGATCTCTTTATACCTTCTGAGTCCTAATTCCATACGGCTGTTACCTTAAGTTGTGTTTTCGGCGCGGTCCGCCGTATCCCCACGTTATCACCTTTGGGAGGTGTCGTCAAGAAAATTGGGGTGGGGGGGGGAGAGGGGGGGGGAGGATCAGCGAGATTATTTGAGTTTTTCCAGAATTGAAGGTAATGTTTGACGGACGGTTCTCCACACGAGTTCCGTATCGACAGCATCATATCCATGAATCAGCCGGTCTCTCATCCCCGCCATGGCTTTCCAGGGGATGTCCGGATTTGCACTACGAAAATCTTCCGGTAAGCGCTTTGAAGCCTCACCCACAATTTCCAGACAACGAATTACGGCAAACTGGCTCTTTTCATCTTTCTGATAGTCGGAGAATTCCATATCTGCCGTAAAGTCTAAGGCCAACGTCATTGAGCGTATGATATCAATCAGAGCGTCAGCGTAATCTCTCACAGGTATTCCACTTCCGCCAGGATGTTCCGGCTCAGGGAGGGTTTCAGGTTTGATTTCAGAACAAGATCAACCTTTGTTCCAAGTTCCTGGGCAAGCTCTTCCTCTATAGTAAGGAGATCAAGAAGGTCAATTTTGGCAGGACGAGTGATATCAATCAGGATATCGATATCACTGTCCGGCCGGGCTTCGCCCCTAAGATAGGAGCCGAATATTCCAATCTCGGTTATTCCCTTCTTTTGTAATATAGGGCGATTTTTCTGAAGGACTTCTTTCACCTGCTGAATCGTAGTCATCCATCTTAGTATAGCGGTATTTGGGATGAAATGGAATACGGGATTTTTTTCAAATAATGCGTAGTAGATAATAGAGCGAATAAATCTCAGTTAAACAATCTCTTAAGAGGCTTGGGAAGGAATTTCTTTGGAAAAAGCCCAGAAGCTGCCCGGCCTGCCATAGTCGCAGACTTTGGGCTCACGGGTTTGCCCTGCGATACTTCTTCGGTTTTGCTGCGGGGCTGTGGCTGAAACGGTGGCGGTGCCCGGACTGTGGAGCCGTTCACACGGCACGGCCTGATGATTTTCTTTCGGGGATGCATTACCCACAACACCTTCAACAATCCTGCCTGGAGGCCAAGCTTGTCGGAAAGACCTTTCTTTCAACAATTTCCCGCCAGAGCCAGCAGCACTGGTGGAAAGCTTTTTTAAGCTGTTGCCGCCGGGAGGGCAACTGGAGAGACCCCCTGCCATTCTACGAAAAATGCCAAGAAGCCGGTTATTTACCGGTAACCGCCCTCCTGGCGGCTCATCCTCCCGCAGGTCGGCGGTGCCTGCGGTTCGAATCCTTTCTGACTGGCCGTACCCAAAAAAACCACCCCCGGGGGGAGTGGTTTCCCGCGCCCGGTTCGGCGTTGCCGAACCTCCGGACTCCACAGATTTGCTCAAAGGATCGCAAATCTTGTCCAGCAGGATTCGCCCTCTGCTTCGCCGACATCGTGTCGGCTCGTTCGGGCCGCCTCCGGTCCTAAAATGACATCCTGTCATTTTGCGCTCCACGTTTTCGCGCCGGACCTGCGGTTCGAATCCTTTCTGACTGGCCGTACCCAAAAAAAACCACCCCTGGCGGAGTGGTTTTTTCTGTTTACGTCCAGCAGGATTCGAACCTGCGACCTACGGCTTAGAAGGCCGTTGCTCTATCCAGCTGAGCTATGGACGCTTGTTTTTGGTGTTGTCCAACTTCGGAATGAGAGGACTCGAACCTCCGATTTCCTGCTCCCAAAGCAGGCGCCTTAGCCACTAGGCAACATTCCGTCCTCACGGGGGCGATTATACCGATTCCTCTTTTGAAGGTCAAGAGAACGGCGGTTTTCAGTCCTCCCGCTCAGCCATCCATTTGGCCTTCATCCCTTCAAATATCTTCCACCGGGAGCGGTCCCGGGGCAGAAGATCGTGAAAGGTCAGGGCGTTGAGCCCGTAGAGGCGCTCCAGCTCTTCCCCCAGCCGGGTCACGGCTTCGCTGAAAACCGTGGGATTTTTCAACAGGAACGGCACCAGCCATCCTTCCAGATGGGGACGGGCCCGGAGGAGCCGGGGAGTGATGAATCCTATAAAATAATCGTCCGCCTCTTCCGGGGGCTGCTGCAGCAGAAATGCCGCCACTTCGGTTATCAGCAGTTTGCGGTCTTCCGGAACATTGTAGCCCCGGTACGAGAGGAAATTGATCCAGAACTGCTGTTCCGGCAGGGAGAGGGAATCGTAGAAGGCCTCGCAGGTCCTCCGGAATTCAGGATCGATGAAGTAGAGGCCGTGGATGCTCTCATGGGTCATGAATATGAACCGCTGTTCGTAGAAGGTTTCCAGGCTGGTGCCCAGCAGGGCTCCCCGGCCGGGAAGAAACTGATCCTGGTCCTCGATGATGACCCCCTGATTCACCAGGATGTCCCGCATGGTGACCTCTTCGGGATTCAGGGGGAAATTCTGCCGGGCCGCCAGGCTGTAGAAGGCGGCCAGGGATTCGGCGCTGTAGTCGTGGGCGTTCCAGCCGTGCCTGCCCTCCAGTTCCTGGTTGGTGGCCAGGGTGCCGGCAAAACCGGGTTTTTCCACGAAGAAGGCCAGGCGCTTGAAAAAGGCGGACTGGACCCGATAATTCCGGGTGGACAGGTTCAAGATTTCCGGGAAGAGGGTCCACCGGAAGATTTCATAATCGGGATTTCTCCATATCTTCGGATCGAAGTGGAGGATGGTCCCGGTGTCGGCGGTTAAAGGCTCCCGGGGATCCTCCGGAAGGGGCGGGGCTTCGAGACTGGCAACCTTCCAGCCGGTTCTGTCCACTTTCAGGATATCGGGAGTAAAGCCCAGGTCGGGGGTATGGAAATAAAGGCTTCCTTCGCCGGACCGGGGGTGAAAATCAAAGATTTTCTCTTTCCCTTCCCCCTGGAGAACCAGGGTCGCCTCTTCGGATCCGGAGGGTTCATACTGATAGTCCACCTTCAGGGTTCCCGGGGAATGGGGTCCCGATTCGAATAGAACCGAAAGCCCCCTCACTGTGACGCCGTGGTCGCTGTTTTCCACCCCGATTCCCGCCACCCGGCTTTTCCCTCCGTGGATCAGGGGGACATTTTCTATGGTGACCGCCGCCTGGGTTACCGGCGAGGCGGCGGAAAAGGCGAATCCTTCAACGGCGGTACGGGGGAAAATAATAATCCGGTCCCCATCGATAGGGGCGGGAAGTTTTTCCCTGTGCCAGGTTCCCCGGGCGGTTTTCAGGGCCACCGAGACTTCATCCGGGTGGGTGACCGTGAATCCCAGGGGAGATTCAGAGAACTCCGGCGGCAGCCGGTAGAAGGGGGATTGCCAGGGACCATTTCCTTCGGGCCACCCTTCGGAGTTCTCATCGGGGGACAGCCAGCGGATCTCTCCGCCGATGCTGAGGGCCACCTCCGCCGGAGAGGCGCTGCAGCCGAAGGAAAGGAAGAGGATCAGAAATGCCGGTAGGATCAGACCAGGGTGATAAGGCTTCGGGCGATTAATTTTGCCACCTCCAGTTTTCTTTCGGGGGTATACTCAGAGTCTTCCCTCACCAGAGAGGCAAACCGGCCCTTGAAGTTTTCCGGTAGCAGGGGAAGTTTTCCCACCTGTTCCTGCATCCGTCTTCCCGAGGGTTCGAATTCCCGGTTCAGGATGAACAGAAGGCTGCAGAGGGTCCTTGTGTAGGAAGCCAGGCTCTGGAGAAAGAAGTATTCATCCTCTTCCATGACCGACGCGCCCAGGTCACTGAGCTGATGCTCCAGGTTGGACCAGCACGCCTTTTTGAGGGGAATCCAGAAGGATCCGGGGAGGTCGGTTACCATCTCCATCATCTTGTTGAGCCAGGGGGACCTGTGAAAGAGCTTTTTGTTGTGGATAAGCCTGTAATAGAGATAGGTTCCCGCTTCCCGGCTGACGAACCCGCCGCTTTCATTGCCTTTAAGGAGAGCCTCGATCCTGTCCATATTCTTGTATTCCAGACGGATGGGAATCCCCTGGATAAAGAACCGGTCCTTGGTTCCAAAATTGCTCGATTCGAAGAGGGTTGCGCTTTCAAAGGAGTGGAGCCGTTCTTCCGGGGTGGGAATCGTATTCCTGTAGAAGACATCCACGCTCAGGAAAAAGTAAGGACTCAGCAGATCATCATCCGCCGGTTCCGCCACGGTGATGGTATCGATGGTATTCCAGCGGCTTATCTCCTTGACCAGCTCTTCCAGCAGCTGTTGTACTTTTCTTTTCATTTTGACTCCCTTCCTGTAATGATAACAGATTCTCTTTACCGAATAAAGCTGTTGGGCCATAATGGGGTCATGATTTTTTCTGCCCTCATACCTCCGGGAAACATCATCAAGGAGCTGGAACTCTACAAGGAGCAACTCTTTCGACGGTTTGGTACCGTTTCCTCCCGGGCCCTGCCGGTACTTATCCCCTGGATAACAGAACCTCCCGCCGACAGGGTCGCCGTTCTCCGGCAGTCCCGGCAGACCGGCGGGATTCTCCGGCGGGAGGAGGGCCTCTTCCTGGAAATTCTTTGTGCCGGAGAGACTCCGTCCCCGGGGCCTTCGCCGGCTTTGCCGGAAAAGGCCCTCCCGCCGCCCTTCCAGGTCCCTCACCTGTTTCTCATGGACTGGCAGGGGGAGGGTCTCGATGTTCCCCCGGACCTGCCGGAACCGCCCGCCCTTTCCTGGCAGAAAGGCGCTTTTGTGACCTTTGAACTGGTTACGGAACCCGGAGGAATCTGGTGGGAACAGGTTTTTCTTAAAGAAATCCTTTAGCCCCGGAGTACATTGAATAAAAAACATTCTTAGGGTATACTAGCTTAATGAGCGGACAAAATCTTACCCCCAGTCTTGAAGATTATCTTGAAGCCATTCTGCGGCTGGAGCGGAAAAACAGGGTCGCCCGGGTCAAGGATATTGCCGGACTGTTGAACGTCCAGATGCCCTCGGTAACGGGGGCTCTCAAGAACCTTCGGACCCGGGAACTGGTGAATTACGAGAAGAATTCCTACATCAGCCTTACCGAGGCGGGAATCAAGCTGGCCAAAGAGGTGGAGCAGAAGCACAAGTTCCTCGCTGCCTTCCTGGAAGAGATTCTCCTCCTGCCCCCGGACCGGGCCCAGGCGGAGGCGTGCGAGATTGAGCACGTGGTGAGCCCCGACACCACGGAGCGGCTCAAGCGGCTGACCGTTTTCCTCAAAGAGCGGTTTTCCGGACAGGGCGACTATGAGGCGGAAAAGTGGAAGGCTCTTATCCTCCCCGGTTCGGGAGAATAAGCCCTTTACAAAGATTTTGATTTCTGCTATTTTCTTATGAACTCTGCGGCTTTACTGAAGAAGTCATTATTGTATATACGCTAGACCACGGTTTAGGAAAGGTAGGATAAAATGGCACGGAAATGTGAAATCTGTGGGAAGGGTACAACCGCCGGAAACAACGTGAGCCACGCCCACAACAAAACCCGGCGGGTCTGGAAGCCTAACCTCATCAAGATGCAGGCCCTGATGGAAGGTAAGACCAAGTCGATCAAGATTTGCGCCCGGTGTTTGAGAAGCGGAAAGGTTCAGAAGGTCGTCTAAGACCCGTTAACGTATCAATCGCCGTGAAGGAGGAGCCCCCGGGGTTCCTCTTTTTTTATGTCTCCAGGGTCAGACCATCCCAGGCGGGTTGAATCGTAGGGGGGAGCTGATCCGAGAGGGTGGAATGGTCGAAGTTGTGGGCCATGTGGGTCAGATAGGTCTGGCGGGCACCGGTCCTTTTCACCACCTCCAGGGCTTCATCAAGGCTGAAGTGGGTGGGATGGGGCTCGTACCGAAGGGCATCCAGGACGAGAAGATCCAGTCCCTCCAGAAGGGGATAGGTTGATTCGGGGATGCCGGAGCAGTCGGTCAGGTAGGCGCAGTTTTCCCAACGGTACCCGGCGATGGTCAAATCGCCGTGGCGGATGGGCAGGGGGGTGAAGGCGAACCCTTCCAGAACGGCGGGTTCCCCCGGAAAGACCTCCACCAGCTGGATCTTCGGTTTTCCGCCCCCCCTTTGGGTATCCTTGAATATATAGGAAAAACGCTCTTTCATCTCCTGCAGGGTGGATCCGAACCCCGCCAGGGGAATGGTCTTGTTCCGGGAATAGATGCGGATGTCGTCCAGGCCGTGGGTATGATCGGCGTGAGCATGGGTCTGGAGAATCAGGTCGACTTCGTCGATATTCTCCCTGAGGGCCTGGGTGCGGAAATCGGTGGCCGTATCGATGAGAATCGAGAGGCCCCGATGGCGGATCCAGAGGGAGGCCCGGGTCCGTTTGTTCCGGGGATCCGGGGAGGTGCAGACGGGACAGCGGCAGCGCAGGGTGGGGACGCCGTGGCTGGTGCCGGTTCCCAGAAAGGTGATGGTCATGGTTCTGTTATACCCTTTTTTTCCGGCGCATCACAACACCATTATTCCCCAGCACCACCCAGCCTCCTTCCCGGGCCTGCTGAATGAGGGTTTCCACATCTTCCGGGCGAAGATAATCCAGAAGCCCCCGCCCCGGCGCCCCGGCCAGTTCCGGTTCCCCCAGTTCACAGCTTCCCCGGCCCGCCAGGAGGAAGCGGAGCTGACGTTTGGTGAACCGGCGGGGGTGGCGGCGGAGAAAGGTGGTGAGTTCATGCAGCCCCGCCGGTTTGTTAAGGACCTTTCCATCGCACACATCACAGCCTGTGCAGGTTTGATTGTCGGCGCCCATTAATGACAAAAGGTGCTCCCGGCGGCAGCGGTCCGGTGAGAGGCTCAGGTCCGGCAGGGGCGCTCCGGGGGGGAGGATGCCGGGGGAGGGCCCCGGGGTGGGCGGCTTATCCCCTTCTGTCACTGCCTCTCCGGGTTTTCCCGGGGGAGTCAGCAGCACCGCCCGGGCGGGCTGCCGGTCCCGGCCGCCCCGGCCCGCCTCCTGCAGGTAGGCCTCCACCGTCTCCGGGGGAGAGTAGTGGATGACGGTGCGGATGTCGGGTTTGTCGATTCCCATTCCATAGGCACAGGTGGCGGCAAGGATGCCGTCTTCGGAAGCGAAGAACCACTCCTCCACCCGCTTTTTCTCCTCCCGGCTCAACCCCGCGTGGTAATAGTATATCTCCCTTTCCCCTAACCGGTACCGAAGCTCCGCGGCGGTGAGGCGGGCCGAATCCCGGCTCCGGCAGAACACCAGGGCGGGCCGTTCCAGGGCGTCGGGGCTCTGCCGGGACAGGAGCCGTTCCAGTTCCGCATCGGGGGTGAGGGTGGGGATTACCGAATAATGGATGTTTTCCCGGTCCGGGTTTCCCATGACCAGATGGGCCGGTTCATCCAAAAAGAGGCTTTCCCTGATCCGGGAAAGCACCGTCGGCGAGGCGGTGGCGGTGAAGGCGGTGAGGTGGCGGATTCCCAGGCCGGCTAAAATTTGACCCAGCCCGGCGTAGGCGGGCCGGAAACTGTCCCCCCACTGAACCACCGTGTGGGCTTCATCCACCACACCGTGGATCGGCGGCACCTCCCGGAGTTCCCTCTGCACCTCCTGCCCCGCCAGGGCTTCCGGGTTGGTCAGGAGGAACTTGATCTCCCCCCGGCACCACCGGGACCAGAGGTCCCTCCGCTCGTCCTTCGTCTGGCCTCCCCGCAGGACCGCACAGGAGAGGCGGGCTTCTTCAAAACGCCGGGCCTGGTCTGCCATGAGGCCCAGCAGGGGATAGATGATCAGGGTTCCTCCGGGGAGGATCACCCCGGGCAGGGAGAAGCAGAGGGACTTGCCGGCTCCGGTGGGAAGGATGACGATCTGCCGGCACCGGGACGATTCAGGATTGGCCGCCGCTTCCAGTATGTTGTGGATCACCAGCCTCTGGTACGGAAAGAGGAAGGAGAGGCCGAAGGTTTCTTCAGCCACTTTCAGCAGGGGGTCAGGGGGAAGTTCTTGGTATTCCATAAGAACTATCACCCCTGAATCGCTCGCGGTGATTGAATTTTGAATAAAGACAGGGAGGATTGATGACCGGCCGTTCCGGTGCGGGATCCCTAGACCTTCAAAGGCGCCGTCACCACCCTGTTCCGCCCGTTTTGCTTCGCCTCGTAGAGCGCATCATCTGCCCGTTTCATCAGGGATGTAAGACCCTCGTCCTTCCGGGCCACGGCGACACCGAAACTTGCCGTGACGGCGGGAACTTCGGGAAATTGACCACCTTCGATGACGGCGCGGAGATGCTCGGCGGTGGCTGCCGCCCCGTCGGTGTCGGTGTGGGGGCAGACAATCAAAAATTCCTCCCCCCCCCATCGCCCGGCCACATCGGTTTCCCGGATATGGGCCCCGATGAGGCCGGCCACTTTTGAGAGCACCTGATCGCCCGTCAGATGGCCGTAGGTGTCGTTGACCAGTTTGAAGTGGTCGATATCGAGAAGGATGAGGGCGTAGGTTTCGCCGTAACGGGTCATACGTTTTTGCTGCTCTTCTAACATTTGATCAAGTTTGATTCTGTTGAAGAGGCCCGTCAGACGATCGGTTATCGACATTTCTTCGACGCGTTTTTTGTCGGTGATATCGTGGCGGATCGCCATGTATCCGTAAACACGACCGTCTTTGTCGACGAGGGAAGAAATATCGGCGTCAACCCAGTAGTATCCGCCGTCTTTCTTCAGATTCTTGATTTCACCGGTCCACAGGCGCCCCGAGGTAATCGTAGACCAGAGGTCGGCGAAGAGCGAATCGGGCATGTCGGGATGGCGGATTTTATTATGGTTTTCTCGGAAAAGCTCTTCCTTGGTAAACCCGCTTATTTTGCAGAATGCCTCGCTTGCATAGGTGATATAGCCCTCAAGATCGGTTTGGGAGATGATCACGTGGGTATCTACCATGTCAATATACCGTTCCAGTTCCCACTGGCGTTCTTCCAGTTGGTTCTGAAGGGTCTTGCGCAGGGTGATATCCTTGTCCACTCCCCGATAGCCCACGAGGGCTCCGGTCTCATCCAGGATGGGCACGGCGGTGGTAAGCAGGCAGACCCGTTCTCCGCTTTTCGAGGTAACCCAGTTTTCAAGCTCCCTGATCGATCTCCGATCGGCGGCCATCCGGGCAAACATTGTTCTGACCCGCTCGGCTTCCTCCTCATCCATTATGGAAAAGGGTTTTTGACCGATAAGCTCCTCCGGTTCATACCCGAGAATTTCGGAAACCCGGCCGGAAGCGTAGGTGTACACACCGTTACCATCAATTTCCCAGATCCAGTCGGAAGAGCTGAGGGTAAGGTCCCTAAACCGCCGTTCACTGGCCCGAAGCTCTGCATCGGCGGTTAACTTGATATATCCAAAGAGGAGGAGCAGAATGGCGATGCCACCCCAGGTTCCGTGAATTACCGGTGCCTCCAGGAGGGGCCTCTGCCCTCCCGCCACAGGAGCACCGAGAAGGCGCCATTGGGTGTTCGGCAGGTGGATGGTCATGGAAACCGCCTCGTTATTATCGGTCAGTCCTGTGGTATCCCAGATAACCGCGGGGGTGTCGCCGCTCGCCGTCGGGCCGCTGGTCAGGGCAATCACCAATCCTAGATCCGAAGCCAGGCTGAGAATTTCATCCATCAAGGCATCGAAATCGATCATGGACGATACGAGTCCCCAAAACTCCCTCTGTCCTTCCCTGGTTACATACACGGGGGCGCGTCCCACAATCCCCGTTCCTCCCTGAACCAGTTTGAGGGGTCCGGCAATGGCAATTCTTCCGGTCTCCTTGGCCCTTTGGGCATCGGGCCATTGCTCGGGGAGATTGCGATAATCCATTCCCACAAGGGCTTCGTGGCCCTCCAAAGGAAAGACGTAGGAGACACGAAAGTCGGGGGCGGCGGCAATATTCGCCAGCTTGTTCGGTTGACGCAGGATCGCCTGGGCGTATTGATCGAATTCATCTTGAGTAAGTTCGGGATTTACGGAAACATAGGCGGCGACGGCATCGATTATCTGAAGGTTGGCGGTGATCGCCGATTCAAGATTCGCCCTGAGAACCCCTAATTCAACCTGGGTTCGGGTGAACTGCTGCGCCCGGAACCGCTCCCCCACATACCGTTGACTCAGAAAATCACCGGTGATCACCAGGGCCAGAATGATGACGGTGTAGATTAGAAACTTCGGCGGGAACCGAAAGTTATTTGCAAAAGACGGTTTCTCTTGAAGAGCCTCAGTTCGTTTGGCATCCATACCCTGTCATTTTCGGCCGTTTTTACCATAATCAGGTGGGTTTTTTTCTGGAAGATCTTTTGTCCGGTGGTTCAAAGTCCCGATGGGGGTACATTTATCCCCTGGGATCATTTACTCCATTGATTTAAAAAAAATTTCTCCCCTATAATAACCCTATGGATGATATACCCCATATGACTTTTGACCTGATAGACAACGCCACCGGCCATCTGCCTTCGGTGGTTAAGGATATCGCCGAGCTTCGGGAAGCCGCTTCCAACCCCGACCTGGAGTTGACCGAGCGGCTCGACGCCTTCGAAGATATCATCGCCTCCGAGGTGGGAGACACCATGTTGACCCGGGCCCGGAACATCGAGCGGGAGGTGGGGCTCCGGCAGATCTACCTGAAATTCGAGGGGGGAAACCCCTCGGGGACCCAGAAAGACCGGATAGCCTTCGCCCAGGTGCTGGACGCCCTGCGGCGTAACTACGACACCATCACCTTCGCCACCTGCGGCAACTACGGGGTGGCGGTGGCTTTTGCGGCGGGCCTGGCGGGTATCAAATGCCGGGTCTTCATTCCCGAGACCTACCATTCCCCCCGGGAGAAGGAGATGGTCCGCTGGGGGGCCCGGATCATCCGGCACGGCCGAAACTACGAGGAGGCGGTGATCCGGTCGAGCCGGGAGGCGGTGGATGAAGAACTCTACGATGCCAATCCCGGGGGACTGAACACGGACCTCCAGCTTCGGGCCTATCAGGAGATTGCCTACGAGATCTATGATGAGCTTCGGGATGCTCCGGCGGCGGTAGCGGTTCCCGTTTCCAACGGCACCACCCTGGCGGGAATCTACCGGGGTTTCTTAAGTCTCTACCGGCGGGGCAAGACTTCCCGGATTCCCCGGATCATCGCCGGGTCCAGTTCCAACCAGAACCCCATCATCGTTTCTTTCCAGAAGGGCCTGGAGACCTGCGAGGATCTGGACCCCAACCTGCTCAAGGAATCTCTGGTGAACGAACCCCTGATCAACTGGCACTCCATCGACGGTGCCATGGCGCTGACGGCGATCCGCCAGAGCGACGGCTGGGCGGAGAATTCCGGAGACCGGAAGATGAGCTACTACGCCAACTTTATCAAATCTCAGGAAGGACTTTCAGTCCTTCCCGCCTCCACGGCGGGGCTGCTGGCCCTGTTGATGTATCACAAGAAAACGCCCCTCCCCGGAGACCGGTATGTGGCTGTTTTGACAGGAAGGAGATAGGATGAAACACGAGGGAATTGCGGTGGTCTACTGCGACGGCGCCTTTGACACCACCTACGGGAAGACCGCCCACGGTCTGGTCCGGTTTACCCGCCGGTATGAAGTGGCGGCGGTGATTGACCGTCATCTGGCGGGCCGGGACGCCGGGGAGTTTCTCGACGGGGTTTTCAAGGGAATCCCCCTGGTGGCATCCCTCTCCGAGGCCCTGGAGGCGGGGATATCCCGGGGAACCCCGGTGACCCACTTTGTGGTGGGGATCGCCACCGACGGCGGCTACCTGGATCAGCCGGTCATCGACGCCGCCCGGGAAGCCCTGGAGGCGGGGTTGAACGTCGATTCGGGGCTCCACGAGTTTCTCTCGGATGTACCCGGGTTTCGGGACCTGGCGGCCGCCCGGGGGAGGGTGATCCGGGACATCCGTAAACCTCCGGAGGGGAAAATGAACGCCTTTACCGGCCGGATCGAAGAGGTCACCTCCCGGCGGGTGGCGGTGCTGGGGACCGACTCGGCCCTGGGCAAGCGGACCACCGCCTGGATCCTGGTCCACGCCCTGGAGAAGGCGGGCCACACCGCCCAGATGGTAGGTACGGGCCAGACCGCCTGGATGCAGGGGGTGAAGTACGGGGTTATCATGGATTCCCTGCTGAACGACTATGTCAGCGGTGAACTGGAAAATGCCGTCTGGAACGCCTGGCACGAGGATAATCCCGAGTTCCTGATCCTGGAAGGGCAGGGGAGCCTCATGAATCCCGGCTATCCCGGAGGATTCGAAATTTTAGCGGCCTGCCGGCCCCAGGGCATCATCCTGCAGCACGCCCCGGCCCGGAAGGAGTACGACGGCTTCGCCGGTTATCCCATGGATTCCCTGAAAGACCAGATCCACGCCGTGGAATTTCTGTCGAAAAAGCCGGTCATCGCCGTCACGGTGAACCATGAGGATATTCCCCGGAATGAAATCGATGACGCATGCCGTCGGGTGGAAGAGGAAGCGGGGGTTCCTGCGGTGGATCCCCTGATTCACGGGGTGGACCGGATCCTGCCCCTCATCCAGGCCCTGGCGCCCCCCGGGGGGAGGCCAAAAACATGACCATCAGCGGCGTCAGCCTTCATCGAATTTCCCTTCCCCTGGATGAACCCTATGCGGTGGCCTACGAGAACTTTGATTCTGCGGAAAATGTGCTGGTTCGGATCGGCGCTGGGGGCTTGAACGGCTGGGGCTGCGCCGCCCCGGATGTCCACGTCACCGGGGAAACACCGGAGCAGGTTCTTTCCGCCGGCGAGAAGTTTTTGCCCGAGCTTCTGCGGCGGATGGATCCTTTTCGGCGGGCCCTGATTATGAAATACTTAAAGAGGGAAACCCCGGGGCTTCACAGCCTTCATGCGGCGGTGGATATGGCCCTCTGGGACCTGATCGGCAAGAAGGCGGGACTGCCGGTCTGGAAGATCCTGGGGGGGTATCGGGACAAGATCCGCACCTCCGTCACCGTGGGGATCTGCGGGGTGGAAGAAACGGTGCGGCTCTCCCGGGAGTGGGTCGATGCGGGTTTCTCCATCCTCAAAATCAAGGGGGGGAAGGATTCGGAGCTGGATGTGGAAAGGATCCGGGAGGTGCGCCGGCGGCTGGGACCGAAAATAAGCCTGCGGTTCGATGCCAACCAGGGCTACACCGCCGATGAGGCGATCCGGTTTGCCTCCCGCATCGCCGAAATGGATGTGGAACTTTTTGAGCAGCCCACCCCCATGGCCAAGCCGGACCTCCTGGGCCTGGTGACCCGGAAGTCCGACACCCCGGTGATGGCCGACGAGAGCCTGGTTTCTTTGATCGACACCTTTCATCTGGTCAAGAGAGGCCTGGTGGATCTGGTGAATATCAAGCTCATGAAGGCGGGGGGTATCACCGAAGCGATCCAGATGGACGCGGTGGCCCGGGCGGCGGGAGTGGAGGTTATGGTGGGCTGCATGGATGAATCGGCCCTGGGGATCGCCGCGGGGCTTCACTTTGCCTTAAGCCGCCGGAACATCCGGTATGCCGATCTGGACGGTCACATGGGCCTCCAGGGGGATCCCGCCGCCGGGACGGTGATTCTCCGCAGGGGGTATCTTCATCCGTCACCAGCTCCCGGTCTGGGCTGGGACGGTCCGATCGAACCCCTCGATTGACAAGAGGGGTTCCCTCCCCTAGTATAAGGACATGACTTTACCAGATATTTCGACCATTTTCTCCATTTACACCGACTGGACGCCCGGGGCCCTGCTGACGGGTCTGGCCGTCCTGGCGGTTCTTTTCCTGGCCGGTGAGCTGCTCATGGCGCTTCTTATCCGCCGGTCCGGGTCGTCCCCCGCCGACGGCGTTTTTCTCGTTCCCCCGGGGGTTTTCCAGGTTTTTCGGATCGGCCTGCGCTTCGGCCTGCTCCTCCTCTTTCTTGATGTCATCCGGACCGCCCAGGTTCCTCCCTTTCCCGACAGTTTTTTCTATCACGGGCCGGTCTATCTCCTTCTTTTTGTCGGAAGCCTTTCTGTTCTCTTCCGGACCGTAAACCTCCTGACCCCCGACCGCCCTGTTGATGCCGAAGCCCCCCCGCCCGGGCGGACCCTCCGCCAGGTATCCCGCCGGGGCTTGAAAACCGCCTTCTTCTTTCTCGGATTCTCCCTGCTGCTCTGGCGGATTCTGGCTCTGCTGCCCCAGGGAGTTCAGGTCTCCCGGATCGTGTCGGGTATTATTATTGTCAACGGGGTTTTTCTGTTGACCCTGCTCCTGCTGGTGGTTCGCCGGGTTTTTTCGGCGGCGGAGGAGATGCTGAGTCACGGGGAGCAGCGCACCTGGGCTCCCATCCTCCTTCATTCCCTGGCGGTTCCGGTGCGACTGCTCATTGTGGCCCTGGCGGTGGTATGGCTCCGGCCCCTCTCTTCTGGGATCGGTTCGGTTTACCATCTCATGGGGCAGGCCGCCCAGCTGCTGACAGCGGCGGCGGTGATGATTTTCATTTACAGTGATACGGAACTGCTGGGAACCCGCCTGAGCCGTTATTCCGAGCAGGATACCAACACCCTGGACCGGACCCTCATCGAAATGGTGAGGATGCTGGTACGGATCCTCATCATTGCCACGGCCGTTTTTATCGCCATCAGGATTGTCACGGGGAAACCGTTGACCACCCTGCTGGCGGGGCTGGGAATCGGCGGTCTGGCGGTGGCCCTGGCCGCCCAGGACACCCTGAAAAACTTTTTCGGCAGCATCATGATCATGACCGACAAGCCCTTCAAGATCGGCGAGAGGATTCAGGTGGAAGGATACGACGGGACCATCGAGGCCATCGGATTCCGCAGTTCCCGGATCAGGACCCTGGCGGGTCATCAGGTGGTGATCCCCAACGACAGGATGGCGGCGGCTTCCATCGAAAATGTGGGGCGCCGTCCCCATATCCGCCGGCTCACCAATATCACCGTCACCTACAGTACCTCGCCCGAAAAGATGGAGAGGGCTCTGGAAATCATCCGGGGAATTCTGGAGAATCATGAGGGGATGCCCGAGGACTTACCTCCCCGGGTTCACTTCAATGAATTCAATCCTGATTCCCTCAACATCCTGGTGCTTTACTGGTACGCTCCGCCGGACTACTGGAAGTTCATGGAGTTTTCCGAGAAGGTGAACATAGCGATCATGAAAGAATTTAACCGTGAGGGCATCGAATTTGCCTTCCCCACCACCACCACCTACCTGGAACAGCCCGACGGCCAGGCCCTGCGCCTGGATATCGGTAAGGGCGGGCCGTTTATCGATCAGTTTTCGGGAGGTATCCATGAAGAGACGAAGTAAAATTTCCTCCATCAACCGGGCCCGCATCGGTCTGCCTCCGGGGAGCGGCGGTTTTTTCGGAGAGGCTCCGGACCGTCCCGTGGAGATGACTCTTTTTTCTTACGATGAGAAGCATCTGGAAGAAAAAAAAATTGACAGCCTTGAAGATTTCCGGTCTGCCCGGGAAAACGGCCGGGTCTGCTGGCTTAACGTCGACGGCCTCCACGATCAATCCATCATGGATGTCCTGAAGGACGAGTTTTTCATCCATCCCCTGGTGCTGGAAGACATCAGAAATGTCAATCACAGGCCCAAGGTGGAATACATGGAGGGATATAACTTCATCATCTTGAAAATGTTCTACCACCATCCCCAGAGCGGGGAGCTGGTTTCGGAGCAGGTCAGCCTCATCCTGGGCCCTAACTATGTGATTTCCTTTCAGGAGAGGAAGGAGGATGTTTTTGACACCCTCAGGGAAAGGCTCCGTACCGGAAAAGGGAAGATCCGCAGCCAGGGGGCCGACTATCTGGCCTACTGTCTGGCCGACGCCATTACGGATAATTATTTTCTTCTGCTGGAGCAGATGGAGGTGCAGGTGGAGGAACTGGAGGATGAGCTTACCCTTGCGCCGTCGGAAGCAACCCTGGCCGCAATCCACGAGCTGAAACGAAGCCTCATCCGGATCCGCCATGCCGTCTGGCCCCAGCGGGAGGTGGTGAGTTCTCTGGGAAAGGATGAAAACCCCCTGTTGTCGCCCTCCCTGGTGCCCTATCTTCGGGATCTCTACGACCATACCATTCAGGTCATGGATACCATCGACGGCTTTCGGGATCTGGTTTCGGGGATGATAGACCTCTATATGTCCAGCGTCAGCAACAGGATGAACGAAGTGATGAAGGTTTTGACCATTATCTCCACCATTTTTATTCCCCTTTCCTTCGTCGCCGGGGTCTACGGGATGAATTTCGACCCCCAGGCTTCTCCCTTCAACATGCCCGAACTATCCTGGCGGCATGGATACTTTTTCGCCCTGGGGCTTATGGCGGTCATGGTGGGGGGGATGCTGATTTTTTTCCGCCGGAAGAAGTGGATTTAAACAAGATGTTTATCATTTTTCTCTAAAATATTAGTCCTGAAAGCTTTTCATTAATGGAGAAATTTATTATATTTTTTTCAGGATTTGGAGCGGGTTTCAGACGCCCCCCCATTCCTCTTTTCATAAACCTCCTTTTCTTTTGCTGTTCCCGTTGGGAACAGCTCTTTTTTTATGGAGCCTTTAAACCGCCGCCGTCGGTCCGTTCCCACCTGGAGCCGGTTTTTTTCACTTTTTTTCTCCTGACGACTTGATATTTCTCCTTTGCTGTTGTACATTGCCAGTGTATTAGTAAGATAGAACACCAAGATTGTAAAGGAGATTTTCATGATAGAAATCAGAGATCTGAATTTCCGGTACGGCAGGAGGCCCCTTTTCAACGGACTCTCCCTGAACCTGGAACCGGGGATTCACGGCCTCCTGGGCAAAAACGGGGCGGGAAAAAGCAGCCTGCTGAAAATTATTTCGGGACTGCTGTTTGCCCGGCAGGGTGAAATCAGGGTCATGGGACAAAACCCCGCCCGCCGGACCCCTTCGCTGCTCAGCGACATTTTTTTCCTTCCCGAAGAGTTTACCCTTCCGGCCTTCACCGCCGACAGCTACGTCTCTTTCCACGCCCCTTTCTATCCCCGGTTCAGCCGGGAAGAGTTTGATGCCCACATGCGGGAGTTCCAGCTTGAGGGGGATCGGAAGCTCTCCCAGCTCTCCCATGGTCAGAAGAAAAAGTTCCTCCTCGCCTTCGGCATGGCTTCAGGATCCCGGATTCTCATGCTGGATGAACCGACCAACGGGCTGGACATCCCCTCAAAATCTCAGTTTCGGCGGCTTATTTCTTCCTCTCTTACCGAGGACCGCTGTATCCTCATTTCAACCCACCAGGTCAGGGATGTGGAAAATCTGATTGACCCCATCATCATCGTGGAAGACGGCAAGATCATTTTTCAGCACAGTCTGGAGGCCATTGGACGGGGTATTCATATCAGACAGTACGGCGCTGAGCCCCGGGAAACCGAAACCCTCTACGCCGAAAAGGGGCTGGGGGGCTGGTTCGGTCTGGCCGCCGGGGCCGATGCGGAAGGATCGGGGGTTGACCTGGAGCTTCTCTTCAACGGCGTCATTAAAGACGCGGAAAAAATTAATTCCCTCATCGCAGGAGGTGCGGACCGTGACTAGGGTAAACGATACTTTCAATCCATCCCGAGTGGGATATCTGTTCAGACTGGAAGCTCTGAGGGGATGGAGGAATATCCTCATCATCTCCGGCAGTTTTCTGGCGGTGAGCCTCTTTATTTCCGTGATCATGGGGTATTTCGGCGGAACCTTCGACCATGAAGCGACTTTTTCCACCCTCCTGTTCATCGGTGGCATCATTTATACAAGCCGGGTATTTTCCTCCTTCTACCGGAGGGAGTGGAACGTAAGTACCTTGATGCTGCCCGCTTCCCTTCTGGAGAAGTGGCTCACCCAGCTGCTTCTTTCCACCCTGGGGTGGGTGGTGTTCAGTCTGGTAACCTACCTGCTCTTCTCCCTGGCTTCCTGGGGGCTGAATCTGCTGCTGTGGCAGAACCGGATTCCCCTCTTTCTGCCCGGGGCGGGAACGGGCGAGCTGATACTGTCATATTTTGTTTCCCAAAGCCTGTTTTTCCTCGGATCCGCCGTGTTTAGAAAGGCTGCCTTTTTCAAGACCCTCCTGTCTTCGGTGGGGGTCATGGTGGCCCTGGGGCTGCTGATGCTGCTGTTCCTCCGGATCATTTTCTGGGAAGAAATGTCCGGCCTCCTCCAGGAAGGAGAAGAATTCTGGATTTCCCTGAATCTTGATGAGAGCCGGCTCCAGGGGCCTGCGGAGGTCTGGGAGGTTTTGGGAAAGGTTTTCTACTATGGGCTGCTTCCCCTCTTCTGCTGGTTCACCGCCCTGGTGAGGCTCAAAGAAGTCGAGGTGAATCATGGAGTTTAAAGAGCGGCGGGGAATTTATCTCCAGATCGCCGATGCCCTGGCGGACCGCATTTTAGCGGGTGAATGGGGGGAGGAAGAACGAATCCCCTCCATCCGTGAGGTTTCGGCGGATCTGGGGGTGAACCCCAATACGGTGATGCGGTCCTTTAATTTTCTTCAGGACCGGGAAATCATCCTGAACAAGAGGGGGATTGGTTATTTTGTCGATCCCCAGGGACCGGACCGCATCAGGGATTGGAAGAAAGAGGAGTTTGTCGCCTGGGAACTGCCGGTGGTCTTCAAGACCATGGAGCAGCTGGGCCTGACCACCTCGGATCTGGAGAATTACTATCAGAAATACAGGGAGACAAGGCATGAAAACGAGTAATAAAATACTTCTGGGGGGCTTCGGCTTCCTGGTGCTGATGATGCTGATTTTTGTCATTCAGCTGCGGGTGCTGGTTTAGGAATCGCTGTTTACTATGAGAGCCCCCGGACAGCCGGGGGCTCTTTGTATCAATCGGGAAGGTTTGAGACCGGTCAGTACTTAAATCCCGAATCCCCCACAAACTCCCGCAGGATCGAGTCCTGGGGCACCACCTTGTCCTGCAGGGGCAGGATGTGGTTCAGAAAGTTCAGGATCCGGCGGGCCTCGGCGTATTCGGGGTGCCAGGGTTTGACCCCCTTGAGCAGCGGCTCCGCCAGGGGTTTCATCACCGCCAGCTCGTAATCCAGGGCGGAATTGAACGCGGCGTCGGCGTTGTTCTGAAAGGGGAAGATGTTCTTCCGCTCCCCCCGTTTCACCGCATCCCACATCCCCAGGGTGGTCAGCGCGTCGTGGCCCCGGAACTGGTGATCCCGGATGATCCGCCGCAGGAGGCGGTTGTCGGTGGTGGCGATGCGGTTGGCGTTGTCGATGTTCAGCTGGGTCAGGGCGGAGATGTAGACCCGAAACTTTTGGGTTTCCGGGATCAGGGGGGTCAGCTCCGGGTTGAGACCGTGGATACCCTCCATGAGAAGGATGCTTCGGTCCTCCATCTTCACCTTTTTTCCGTCGTAACGCCGGGTTCCGCTCTTGAAATCGTAGGTGGGGATTTCCACCTCCTCCCCGGCGAAGAGATTCAGCAGGTTCTCATTCAGCAGTTTCACATCGATGGCGTTGAGGTTTTCGAAGTCGTAGTTACCGTTTTCATCCCGGGGAGTCTGATCCCGGGGAACAAAGTAGTCGTCCAGGCCGATGATCTGGGGGTTGAATCCCAGCACCCGGAGCTGAATTCCCAGTTTTTTGGTGAAGGTGGTTTTCCCCGATGAAGAGGGTCCGGCGATGAGGATAACCTTCACCGTACCTTTTCTTTCATGGATGCTGTCGGCGATCTCGGCGATCTTCTTATTGTGAAGAGCTTCGGCGACCCGCACAAAGTCGGCAATCTCACGGTTTAAAATTTTCAGATTCAATTTACCCACCGAGTCGAGATCCAGGATTTTGCCCCAGGCCTTATACTCCTTATAGATCGAGTAGAGCAGGGGATTGTCCTCCATGGGCAGAAGCCGGCCAGGATCGGAGGCACTGGGATAACGGAGAAGCAGTCCTGTATCGTACCGCCGCACTTCAAAGTGCTGAATCTTGGCACTGTTATCCGCCAGGGGCTGGTAGATGACATCCCAGAAATCACCGCACCGGTAGACGGGAATTTTGGGTTCGTTCCTGAACTGGAGCAGCAGGGTCCGGTCCAGTCTTCCCTGGTTTTTAAAATCTTCCACCACCCTCTCGTAGGCCAGGGTGTGCCGCTGGATGGGGAGGGCCTGATCAACCAGAGACTGGATTTTCCGGTGGATCACCTGCGCTTCTTCATCGGTGGCATCTTTCCCGTCTTCGAAGTAATAGAAATATCCGTGACCCAGACTGTGGCTGATCACCAGCTGTCTTTGAGGAAACAGTTCCGAGGCAGCCATGGAGAAGAGAAAGGTCAGGGTTTGCCTGTAAATCTTGATTCCCCTCTCGTCATCGGTGGCGACAGGACTGATCCTGGCATCCACTTCAACCTTAAAAGAAAGACTGGTAAGCTCGTTATTCACCAGGGCCCCCACCACGGGAAGATCCCGGGGTGTCGTCTTTGAGGACCGATCATCCCCATCCAGCAGGTCCCTGACCCTGGTGCCGTAAGGGACTACGGTTTTCTTACCCGATGGGAGGGTGACGGTTATCTGATTCATAAAGAGCCTCGCTTCTTAATTTTTGTAAAGTTTTTCGATCTCATCCTGCTCCTGCCGTGACAGAGTCCGTTTTATCTGCAGAGAGGGATTTGATTCACTGGGCTGAAAGAGGGGCTTCTCGGCAAAGGGATGGCCCTCAGGGTCGATGAGAAGCTTGATAATGGGATTCCTGGGACGCTCGGGGTCGGTTTTCACCACCACTCCTTTGGAGAGGTCCGTCAGTTCCAGATAGGTTCCTATGGGATAGATGGAGAGGGTGTACACCAGGGCCTTGAGAATGGTTTGATCGTAGGACCCACCGGAAACCTTGATCAGGTCCATAAGACCCGAGTGGCCGTCCATGCCCTGTTTGTAGGGACGGGCCGCCACGGCGGCGGCGTAGGATGATGCCACGGCGATTATTTTTCCGTAGATCGATATCTTGTCACCCATCAGTCTGCGGGGATATCCGGATCCGTCTATTTTTTCCTGGTGTTCCAGAACCCCCAGGGCCACGCTCATGGGAAAGTTGGCGTCTTTCAGGATCCTGAAGCTCAGGACCGGATAGGTAAAAAGGGCCTGTTTTTCCTGGGGTGACAGCCGCCGGTTGACCATGTAGAGGTCGGGGGGGAGCCGCAGCATACCAATCCGGTGGAGCAGCGCCGCCATACCCAGTTCAATCTGTCTGTGCAGGCTCAGCTTCAGGGTGCTGGTCAAAGCCAGGGCCAGAAAGGTGGTTTTTACCGAGTGGCTTACATTGTAGCTCACCCCTTCCACGGCGGTGTCTGAGAGACTCAGGAGGTAGGGCTGAAAGGTACGGACCTGATCCTTCATCTCTTTGACTTTTT
>Ga0334882_1001780_pt1 | contig 24182 bp, 15 predicted proteins | sample GraSluR1_MG_5_FD_207226 | JGI IMG/M metagenome (GOLD analysis project Ga0334882, IMG submission 207226) | Sludge microbial communities from methane-producing bioreactor in Wageningen University, Netherlands - Granular Sludge_15_04-R1 | ecosystem: Engineered > Bioreactor > Anaerobic >...
TATTTTAAAAATCGAGCATTGAATTGTTAACAGATAAAGATTTGCTTGAGCGGACTTGTCATGAAAGTGACACGAGCCGTTCTTAGGAGAGTGCGAGAAAGCAATTTCTCAATCTTATCCGACAAAAAAAGACACAAAACCATCAAAATAATAAAAAGTTTTGCAACAAAAAAAACTCCACACTAATTTACAAAATCTAAAAACTCATACATTAAGCGGTTTATTCATAAAATTAATATGATCCACATATCTTTTTAAAACATCTTCAACAGTTCCTTCATCAATAACTAGCTTAATATTCGCATCATCTGCTTTCATTTTAGTGCTGAAACCAAATTTCAAAGAAATAATAGCTTCACAGTCTTTAGCAGTCTCTAAAACTAAAATTCCGGAATGTTTTTTAGATGTATCTACACCTGTTTCTCTTTTCTCGAGAAAAGTAGTTTTATCCCCATCAATTTCATAAATATATAAACAAGTAGCTTTTCCAAGATGCGAATCTAAATTTTTCCCATCTGATGAAGCAATAGCTATTTTCATTTTTAAAATCCCCTTAATTAATTTTTTTAATAATTTTAGCTACATTTTCTCCAAATAGCTTTATTGTATTTATTCCTTCTTCATCTTCAAAAGCTGTTCCCTCAGGACCTGCAAATACCATATTCCAATAAGTACTTCCAGCTATTATCATATTATTAATTGAGAAAAACATCATCATTTCTTGTAATGTTAAAGTATGCCCTCCTCTTCGTGCAACAGCTATTGGTCCACCAACCATCCAATCTAAAAACTTATCATTTCCTCTTGAAACTTTACCAATTCTTTGTAATGCTGCCATAATATCTCCCCTAGCAGTACCAAAATACACTGGAGCTGCAGGAATAAAACCATCTGCATTTCTTATTTTTTCTATGATTTCTTCTAAACCATCATTTAAAATACAATTACCTGTACTAACACATTTATTACATGCAATACATGATCTAATACTTTCATTTTTTAATGAAATGATTTCTGTATCTACACCTTCTTTTTCAATTTCCTCAGCGCATGCACTTAAAACATCCATTGTATTACTGTTCTTTCTAGGACTTCCACATAATAAAATAACTTTTGACATTTAATACATCTCACATTAATTATTAAATTTATATTTGTTTTTATTTTTATTATAATTTTATTCTTACAGATTATAAAAAGTAAAGTTTGTATAACATTATATTAAATATATTTAACATTAATTAAGGGTGATACTATCAACACATTAATAAAAATAATAATTTTAGCTATTTTTCGTTTACAGTTAATATAATGTGGATTCTTGGATTAATAAATGCAGATATTAATTATTTTATTATATTAATGATTATATTACTTTTAACAATCCTCTATAATTATAGAAATATAAATGAAATTTATATCCAATTAAACGAAAAGATAAAGTTGTAGAAGATAAAAGAAAAAGCAAGATATGCAACCTTTGGAATTATACTTGCAATAAGTATTTATTTTATTATAACTTTATACATTATCAGAAATGATTGCCTCCAATATCAAAAAATTACTTATCCAGTTATAATTTTAATAATAATTAGCTTTATAGTAAATGGAATATTTACAATATTATAAGAAAAAGTATAGTTAAATTTTAGGTCTTAGATAAATGAAAAATAAATTGAAAGTATTTAGAGCTATGGATGATATTACACAAGAAGAACTAGCAAAAAATCTTGATATAACAAGACAAACAATACTATCAATTGAAAAAGAAAAATATGATCCATCTTTAAAATTAGCATTTAAAATAGCTAAATATTTTAATGTAAATATTGAAGATATATTTTTTGATGATTAAACTTCTGCCCCATTTAAAGAATTTAAACAGTCACAATCCCATTCATTAGGAATAGTTTTAATAATTTTATAAATCATACTATTCAATTCTTCTTTTTTTATTTCTACTATTTCAAAAACTTCATCAATAGTTAATTTATCATCAGAAATTCCTGCTGCATAATTTGAAACTAAGCATAGTGAAGAATAACATATTTCTTTTTCTCTTGCAAGAACAGCCTCAGGAAGTCCTGTCATACCAACCATGTCTCCCCCTAACATTTCAAACATTCTAATTTCTGCTGCACTTTCAAAACGAGGCCCTTCTGTACAAACATATACTCCTTTTTTTACATTAAATTTAGAACTAATTAAATTATTTATTTTAGAACAATAAGGTTCTGTAACATCAACATGAACAACTTTATCATCATAAAAACTTGTTGGCCTATTTTTCGTAAAGTCAATAAAATTCGTAGCTATTGCAATGTCTCCTGGAGATATATCTTTATTTAATGAACCAACAGAATTAGTAGCTATTATTTTATCAACACCAATAGATTTAAGAGCTGCAATATTTACCCTATAATTAATCATATGTGGTGGTAAAGAGTGATTTGAAGAATGTCTTGATATAAAAGCTATTTCTTTCTCATCAACAGTTAAAATAGAGATATCAACATCCTCACCATAGCTAGTTTTAACTTTTTTTAATTTGATTGAATCAGCAAGTTCTGTTAGTTTATAAACACCACTACCTCCAATAACTCCAATCATATGATCAACCTTTAGTAACAGCTATTGGAACTACTTTTGCAACAAGTTTAGCTATTCCTACTTCATGAGATGTTTTAACAACACTATCAACATCTTTATAAGCACAAGATGCTTCTTCAGCAATAACATTTTTAGTAGTAGCTTTGATTTTAATTCCTTTATTTTCTAATTCCTCTTCAATTTCATCAGGAGAATAATCTTTTTTAGCTTGTGTTCTACTTAAAACTCGACCTGCACCATGAGCAGTAGATCCAAATGTTTCATCCATCCCTTTTTCTGTTCCATGTAAAATATATGAAGCAGTTCCCATTGTTCCAGGAATAAGTACAGGCTGACCAACATCCCTATATTCTTCAGGAATTTCTAGTGAACCTGGGCCAAAAGCTCTAGTTGCTCCTTTTCTATGAACTACTAACTCTGTTTTAACACCTTTTATTTCATGAGTTTCTTGTTTTACAATATTATGAGCAACATCATAAATGATCCCCATATCCATATCCTTAGCATCTTTATTTAAAACACTTTCAAAAGATTCTCTAACCCAATGAGTTATCATTTGTCTATTAGCCCATGCATAATTAGCTGCTGAATACATAGCTTTTAAATAATTTTGAGCTTCTTTAGAATCAAAAGGTGCACAAGCTAATTGTCTATCTGGAATATTTATTTGGTAGTTTTTATAAGCCCTATCCATTTCTCTTAAATAATCAGAACAAACCTGATGACCACAACCTCTAGAACCAGTATGAATCATAACAGTAATCATATCCTTTTCAATTCCAAAGATTTTAGCTATTTCCTCATCATAAATTTCATCCACTTTTTGAATCTCAATAAAATGATTACCTGAACCTAAAGAACCAAGTTGAGGAATGCCTCTTTTTTTAGCCTTATCTGAAACCATTTCACTATCGGCAGTCTCAATACAGCCATTCTCTTCTAAAAAGTTTAAGTCTTCATTCCAACCAAATCCATTTTCAACAGCCCATTTAGCCCCATCTTCTAAAACTTCATTGATTTCATTTTCTTTAAGTTTAATTTTCCCTTTACTTCCAACCCCAGAAGGTATATTTTTAAATAATGTATTCAATAGCTCATCTATATTATCCTGAATATCATTTTGAGTTAAATTAGTTCTAATCATCCTAACGCCACAGTTAATATCAAAACCAACACCACCAGGACTAATAACACCTGTTTTTGAACTAAAAGCTGCTACTCCACCAATAGGAAATCCATATCCAAAATGAATATCTGGTAAGCCAATAGAATATTTTTGAATTCCAGGTAAACATGCAACATTAATTACTTGTTCAATAGCTCCATCTTCTAATTTTTCAAAACTTTCATCATCCATATATATTCTTCCAGAAGCTTTCATAGCTTTATTATAATCACCTGAAACTTCCCAAACATTTTCACTAATTTTAACAATATTATCTTTAATTCCCATATAACCACTTATTAATTTCTAAATAATGATAAAAAACCTGCAAGAAGTAAAAGTAACATTGCAGGAATTCCTAAAATTGTTGCACCAATAATAACAAGAATAGCTGCAATAATAAACATAATACCTGCTAAAACATTATTAGTCCTAACATAAAATGCTGCAAAGATTCCAAGAAATGATCCAATAATAGCTAAAATAGCTAATGTAACAGTAAAAGTTGAACCAAAACTTCCAAGGAATAATATAAAAGAACTAGCTATTAATCCTATTATCCCTCCAACAAGTCCAATAATAGTCTCAAGGATACGTGGATTATTATTATTAATATACTCCATATTATCAAAAAACTCCTAAATTTTAATTATAATAAATATTTAAATTTAGAAGTAATTTAATGTTTTGATTAAATAATTGTGAAAAAAAGATAATTAATTTTTTAAGTAAAAGTTTAATTTATAAATAAAAATATATCAAAATAAACTTCAATCATTTCCCCTCATTGTTTTTCATGTCTTATCTTATTATCTCCCACCCTAAGATAATTATTTAAAGGCATGAATCCTTCCGGAATATATGCTTTGATGAAATATATTTTTTTTAGTTACTTCATCCATAAACTATATCCATCACACTTTAGGAGCTAATGTATTTTCAATGGGTATTGTAGGTTACTTCATCCATAAACTATATTCATCACCAAAAGCCTTTTAATCTTTTTTACCTTCTACAACCCCATAAAATATTTCACCATTATGAATTATTTTTTTATTTCCATCATAGTGTCATTTTCTATTAATACTCTTTTTTAAAAAGTATTATTAACTAATTCCCCCATTTAACTAAATAGCACAAGTATTAACAATTATTAAGAAACAATTTTTATGAAGGAAATAAAAACCTAAAAAGTATCAAAAGTGTTTTAAAGATATTATGGAGTGTAAATAAGTATAACACTTATAAAATTAAATTAAAAAGTAAAATAGTTAATATTTAACTTATAAACAAGATAAAAATAGTTATTTAATCTTTAAAATGTTATATAATGCTAAAATTATAAGTGAAAAAAGTTTTAATAGCTATAAATCCAAAATAGCTTTAAGTTTATAAATTCCATTATCTTTTGAAACATTCATTAGATGATAAGTAATAGCTTTAACTTCACTTTTTCTTTTATGAATATCCCAATTGATTTTATCTCCACTAATAATAGCATCTAATTTAAAACCATTCGCAATTTGAGTAATTTTTAAATTGAATTTTGAAAATAACATGAATTCTATTTCATGGTAAAACAATAGCTCTTCTAAAAAATCATACAAGAGTGAAACTTCATCTTCAGATTCTATTGAAAAACTTAAATTTTCCTTACTATCAATATCATCAGTATCAGATATTACATTAAACATAGCTAGAGCTGCATTTTGAAAACTTTCTTCTAATGAGTTCCCATACGCAGTGAATCCTATATCTGCAGTTACATCGAAGTATTTAAAAGGTTTTTCTATTGTTTTCATATTATCTATTACTTTTCAAATGGGGTCTTTCTCTTTCTTTATATTGGTTTTCAAACAACTTTAATTTAGTGATGTGATAATTATGTTAAAAAATATTGACAATAATTTAAAAGCTGATTTAAGAAAAAAAAATTCATTTAAAGATGAATTAGATTTCAGCACATACAATTTTAACTCTTGCATGGCAATACTTTTTGTATTTTTAGTGTTGCTTTTATCTATAATAGCTGTTATTTCAGCTCCAAATCCTAGTATATTATTTGGGATTTAAAAAATACTACCAAACCCTTAAGCTGAAATAATAATTCACTTAAAAAAAAGCTTAAAGTTGAGCCATGCAATACTCAAATTGGTAGTATTAATTATTTTTTAAATAATTTAAATTAATAATATGTTTAATTTCATGATTAACCCTCAAAACATATTATTATTTTTATTATTTACATAATTTAAAAAAATCTTCAGGATTAAATCTTAAAATAATTTCTCTAGAGTTACCTCTTACACCTTTTCCAGTGAATTTTGTATCAATTAATCGTAAAAATTCTAATTTTTCAAGTGTTCTATTAAAAGTAGCATAACTAACATCTTCTTTTTCTAAAAATTTATCAGATAAATTACCTGCAGTTAATATTTCACTAGAATCTACAATGATTTCAAGTAATGATTTTTCTATACTGTTTAATGATTTTAATGTTTCTGATAAATTAACTGATGTTTGTGATTTAATAGCTTCTTTAAGATGTTCAATCTTTATTTCTCTTGAAGCATTAGCTTCTGCAATATTACCAGTGATTCTAAGTAAATCAATACCTGTTCTTAAATCACCATTATTAATCGTGTACTCTGTAATTTCTTCTATGATATCATCTGAAATAACACCAGAATAAAAACCAACTTTTGATCTATCAGATAGAATATCTAAAATCTCTGAATACGAATATGGTTGGAATGTAATATCTTGAGGTATAAAAACTGTGTTAACATTTTTATCAAAAGCAAATCTAAGCTCTAAATCAGATAATATTGCAAAAATTCCTGTTTTAGTACCTGGAAATTCTTCATAAGCTCTAAGTAAATCATAAAATATCTTATTAGCATTTTTACTTTGGAATAAATAATTAACATCATCAAAAGCAACGATCAGTCCTTTCTCCTCTTTCTGTAAATGTTTCATTATTTTTTCATAGATTTTAGAAAAAGGAACACCAGTCTCAGGAGGCAAATGACCAAAAACTTTCTTATGAATTTGTGAAAAGATACCAAAACGAGTAGTATGTAATTGACAATTAATATAGCAAGTTATAACTTTCTCAGAGGTTTTTTCAACAAGTTCAAAAACTTTTTTAACAGCTGTTGTTTTACCAGTCCCACAAGAACCTAAAACAACCAAATTATTAGGTTTTCCCCCACCAATAGCTGGCCTAATAGCCATAGCCATAGCTTCCATCTGAGTATCTCTATAATTAAAGTTATCAGGAATAAAATCTGGATCAAATGCATTTATATTTTGAAAAATGCTCTCATCGTGCATTAAAATATCTTCAATTCCCATAACAATAGTTTTATCCTACATAATATAAAAAATTAATGAAAGAATAGCTATTTTAAATTAATAATTTCAATATCTTCATTATGACTAATCCAATCTATTAATTCACTAGCATATCTTAACTTTTTTTCTTTAATAGAATCTGCTTTTCCTAGATTATTTTTAAGATTAGGTCTTGAATATTTAGTTACAACATTTCCAAAATCCATTCCTGCTAAAATAATTTTTTTTGAGTTTAATTTTGAAGCTAAAAATACTGCTCTATCTCCATCTGTAAAACCACCAAAATTATAAAGATTTCTAATTGGTCTAGATTGTGTAGTTCCTAAAATATTTTTAAACTTGTTTAGATATTTTTTTATTTCATCCTCATTATTTCCATGACCATGAATAACCATTAATGAACCATTTTTATTAGCTTCAATTAAATCTTCAATTTTACCATCTAAATCTGTGACTATTATATCCGGAGTGATGTTTTCTTTTAAAAGAGCAGTAGTTGCACCATCTGCAGCTATTAAGATATAATCATCCAAATCATTGTAATTTTTTATTAAGTTAATATGTTTATCTAGTGAAGGACCTGCACCAAAAACAATAGATTTTTTAGATTTTTTAGATTTACTTTTTAAATCTTTTAATCTTAAAGGCTCATTTAAAAGATTACTTAAACTATTTGCAGATTTTTCATCATCTTCTTTTGAAAAATTAAAATCTTTTAAGATTTTTTTATAGTAATTTTCCCATATATTAAAATCCATGAGTATAATTTTAAATTTAAAATAAAATAAAACTTTTGTAGAGAGGAATGTATGTTTCATAGTTTAAACTTAATAAAATAATTCAGCTATCAAATTATAGAACTTTCTTTAAAAAATTATGAAATGTTTTGATAAACTATAATTTTAATTATAGTGTTTTTCTGTTATTTACTATAGGAAAATTCTTTAGAAATTTACTTTTAATATTTTTAAAATCAAAAAAAGTTTTAAATATTTCTAACAAAAATAAATTATATGAATACTAAAATAGAGAAAAGTAAGTTTATACAATACATACCATTTATTGTTCTATTTCTAATATTCATAATAATCCAAATAAACCTAAAACCTGTTGCAGATGATATTTGGTTTTATAATATTTTAAGAACTAACCAATATGATAATATCATTGAATTTTTAATTGGAAGATATTATAACTGGTCATCTAGATTAATTATTGAAATGAATATAATATTTTTAGTTAATCTTCCAGATATAATTTGGAAAAGCTTGAATTCATTAATATTTGTTTTAATAGCTTATTTAACAAGTAAATTTTTTAAAAATAAATATTCATTTAAAAATAAAAATATTATTAACTATAGTATTGCTTCTATTTTAGTTTTAATCTTATTTTTTGTATCATACCATGCAATTTCTACTTGTGGATGGATAACTGTTCCTTTAAATTATATATGGATAATATTCTTTTTACTATTACATTTTTATCTTTTAAAAGAGTATATATCTAAAGAAAAATTAAAAACAAAGTCCCAAAATATAATTGTATATTTTTTATTATTTTACAGTTTAATCTATGTGTGTAATCATGAACAAGGATTAATAATATTTTTTATTATCTATCTTCTTTTAATTTCTTATAATTTAATTAAAAAAAATAGAATTCACAATATAATTTATTTATTAGGGTTTTTAATTTTAATAATGGGATCCATCTCATTTTTCTCCCCAGGAAATCATGCTCGTAGCTTAGTAGAAGCACGATATTTTCCAGGATTTTCTGAATTTGGAGTTTTAACTAAAGTAGACATTGGTTTAAGTTCACTTTTTAGACTATTTATTGCAGACAATAACCTTATTGCACTATTATTCTTATTAGTATTTGGGATTTATAACTATTTTATAAGTAAAAAAACAAGGATTATATGTTTAATTCCATTTATTTCATGTTTTATATTAAATTTACTTGTTTATTTTAATATTTTTAATATTTCTAACTTAGTATTTAAAGTTAATAGTAATTTAGGATTTTTTTCTGGAGAATTAAATCAAATATTAATATTTGGGATTTTATATTTGATTATATTAATATGTTTGATTTATGGACTCTTTAATATTTACCAACATAGAGGTTTGAAAATTAGTTGTACAATAACAATATTACTATTTTTAGGTTTTATAAATAGTATTTTAATAGGTTTTGCTCCTAGTAGCACATCTAGAGGCAGGATGTTTATATTCCTCTTTGGATTTCTGTATTTTGTTATTTATATTTTAATAAGTGATTTAATAGATAGTAAAATGAATTTTAAAGAATTAAATAATAAATCATAAATTGTTTATCATTAAAATAAGCAAATGTAAAAAAATAAATATTAATTTAAGAAATATTATAATTTCTTTATGGTTTCTAAAGGTAAATCAGTGATAGAAGCTATTTTATCAAAATGCCATTTTTAAGTTTAATAGCTATTTCCACCTTGCCTTCTTTTTTACATTTTAGAATACCTTTTTCTTCTCTTCTTTTCATTTCATCTTCTATTTCATTGTATTAGTTCTGCTCTTAGATGTATCCTAACTATTCATTATCATCTAATGCTTCTTGTGCTTTTTCATGTACACTTTTTATATTATGGTTCATATTCATCACCTTTTTAAATTCGTTGATGTATTCATTTTTACAAAAAATGCATCATTTGTTGAGTGGGTCATTTAAGTCTATTTTCTTGTTTTTTTTAAAACTAAAAAAATCAATAGTTATATCACTGTAATTATATTTACATTTTATATTTCCCATTAGATTGAATTTTTGTTTGAAATTTTTATTTTTATTGAGTTTAAAGCTTATTATGCTGATTAATGTGTGTTTTTTGTATTTTATTTTGCCTTGCTTCCTTCTTTTGGGTACAGATTTAGAGAATTCTGTGCATAGGTAATGTGTACTTCTTTTTGTAAATTCTTTGGTGTTTATTTCTTGTATTTTTAATATTATTTTATCCTGTGAGTCGGTTAATGCTCTTAAATCTAAGATGTATTCTTTATCATCAGCTCGGCTTGGATATATATTTTTATTACCCATTAATTTTTACATTATTAATTTCATTTTCTAGGAATATTACCTTTAAAAAAGACAATAATATATCTTCACATCCTTCTCGAGTCATATAGACTGAAAATAAAAAATCTTCCAAAGGATTATGATTTCTTAAATCATATTTACTTACAATTTTGATTAAATAAATTTAACATAAAAACAAAATTCCAATATGAAAACAAATTATGTGTTAAATTAATAAATAAAATTATATGCATATATATGTAGATGTTAAAAACAGAAATAAATTATGTTATGTGTCATAATTATAAAATTTTAGTTATGAAAATGAGTTAGATATTAATAAAATATGATTTTAATTATAGGGTTTTATGATTATTCAATATAAAAAAAATTCTTCAAAATTTAAATTTTAGAATTTTTATTATAAATTATATTCTTTAGCAAAAATAAAAAATAAATAAATTAATTCTATTTTAAAGAATTAATTATAAAGTTTTAACATCAATTTTATTGGAAGTAGAATAACCATCATAACTAGAAGTTATAACATAATGACCAGGATCAAGATTAATAGTTAATCTAGCTATTCCCAAATCATCAGTTAACCTTGTATAGAAAACACCATTAATATTAAAAGTAATATTAGTACTAGTTACTGGTTTACCAGCACCATCAACTAATTTTGCTTGGAATTTAGAACCATCCTTATGATTTAAAGTTAAATCATAAGCAGTTAAACTAGGTAAAACCTTAATAACATTACTATAACTTTGATTATTATCTGGATGATACACAGTTATAGTGTAAGTACTAGGAAACAAATTAATACTCAAAGTAGCAACACCCTCACTATTAGTAATTCTTGTATAAAAAACACCATTAATATTCATACGAACACTCCTATTAACTATTGGATTACCCTGATCATCCAAAACTTTAACATGATACTGAGAACCATTTTTATAAATCTTTTCTAAATTACTTCCTTGTATAGTTGATAATACTTGTATTAAATAACTCATCTGCAGGCTATTATTAGGATCTATAACAGTTATTGTGTAATTTCTAGGATTCAAATTAATAGCTAAAGTAGCTATACCCTCACTATTAGTTATTCTTTTATACATTACACCATTAATATTCATTGTAACTTCCATATTAGCTATTGGTTTACCTGCACCATCTACTATTTTAACATGAAATTGGCTTCCATTTCTAAAATACTTCACTAAATTATTTCCTTCAATTGTAGGTAGAACTGTTATTGTTGATCTTTTAAATGCAACAGACTCATTATCATTATAAGTTGCTGAAATTTCATATTTCCCAGGGTTAAGATTAATAGCTATTTTTGCATACCCATCATTATCTGTTACTCTTGTGTAATTATTACCATTAATATTAAATGTAATTGACTTATTTACTAAAAAGTTACCTTTATTATCAGTTAAACGAACAACGTAATAAGACCCGTTTTTAAAGAATAAAATTAAATCATTACCTTCTAGTACAGTTAATCCACTACTTACAGAGATGTAATAATAATTATTTGCTCTAGTAAAATTACCTTCACCATTAAATGTAACTATTACTTTATAAATACCGATTTTTAAAGAAACATCCAAATAAGCTCGACCACTATTATCAGTAACAGATTTATAAGTAATATTACCTATTTTAAAGATGATTTCTTTTCCTATTAATAGATTACCTTCACTATCAGTTAAAACAACATAAAATTTAGCTTTATCATCAGAATAATTTAAAACACTATCCTCTCCCCTAATAATTGTTTTAATCCTATTACCTGAAACATCAACATTCACAAAATTACTAACAAAGCTTGCTAACTGCTTATCATTACCATTATAATACGATTTAAAAATATAAGAACCATAATCTAAATCCAATTTAAAAATTCCTTCACCTTTAGAATTAGTAGTAATATGATAAGTTCCAATAAGAGAACCATCACTACCCATAACATCCAAATAAACAGTAGCACCAACAATACCATTACCTAACAAATCAGATAAAATAACAGTATAATTCAAAGTTTCATTATCATAACTATTTACATCATTACCTTCTAACTTAGTACTAGTCTTATCAGAATCAACAACTAAAATTTTAGAAGTACCATTAGAAGGCAAATAACTAGGATTACTAAAACTAAAACTAGCTACATACTCACCAGGATCCAAACTAATCATCAAACGAGCAACCCCATCAGCATTAGTCGTAACATTATGCAAAATACCAGAAATATTCAAAGAAACTTTCATATTCTTAACAGCCCTACCATTAATATCAACCAACTTAATATCCAAATAACGAGCTTCACCACGATTCAAAATCATATCAGAAGCAAAAATAGTAGTAGGCATACGATAAACCAAAATACTATTAAAATCTGATGCATATAACCCATAAAATGGATTTTTATAACTATAAGATATATTATAAACACCCGGATTTAAAGTAATCTGCAAACGAGCAAAACCAAAAACATCAGTTAAAAGCTCAAAACTCTGAGACCAAGTAACAGAAGAAATAGTAACACTTATAACCTTACCATACAATGAAAAAGCATTAGGATCATAAAAAGAAATCACAAAATACCTATCCTCACCATAATACTGAACAAAATCCGTTGCATTAATTGAAACCTTACCTAAAACAACATCATCACTAACAACAACACTACCAGCACCAGTAGAATCTAAATACCAAACACCACCACCATAATCCATAGTAACAAGATAATTACCAACAGGCAAATCAAATTGAAAACTTACTTCACCAAAACCATCAGTAACACCAAAATACCTAGCAACAACATTGCCTTTATAAACAGTCAAAGTAACATTCTCACCAACAATACGACGACCAAACATATCAGACAAAACAACAGAATAATAACCACCCTTAGGAATTATAACATGAACAAAACCAGACAAAATAGTATTAACCTTTTCAACATTTAAAAACCCACTACCACGAGCAGGACCATAAATCCTATCACCATTAAAAATTGCAGTAACATTATACTTCCCCGGAACTAAATTAATAGCAATACTCGCAACACCACTACTATCCGTTAAAACATCAAAAGATTGAGATAACTCACCTTGAGAAATAGTAATACGAACATATTCACCAACAATCAAATTACCAAAACTATCCTTCAAAGTAACATTATAAACATTACCCCAACCATATAAAACAACAGTAGGAACAGTAATAGTAGAATTAACAGGTAAAATAGAAACCTTAGAAACAGAACTACTAGCACTATACCAATTATCACCCTCAAAAACACAACGAATACTATATTCACCAAGATCCAAATTCAAAATAACATCAGCACGACCAAAAGAATTAGTATAAGCATAAAAAGTCCTAGATTTACCACTACTATCTGTAAAAACAAAAGCAATAGCCTGATTAACCAAACCACGACCACCCACATCAGTCAAAACAGCATAAAAATTATTATTCTTACCATAAAAAACATAATCATAAGAAACTATACGAGTAGAAGAACTCCAAACACTAATCTTAGAACTATTAATCACAGGCTTAAAATAACCATTACCCCCATAACTAACAACAACATTATATTCACCCACAGGATAATCAACAACAAAACTAACAAAACCTTTATCATTAGTAATTAAAGAAAATGCCTCCATTAAACCATCCTTACCATAAATTTTAATATCCAAAGTCTGATTAAAAATCATATGACCATTAACATTAATCAAAGATATATTATAACTATTACCTTTACCATAAAAAACAACATCACCCATAACAAGCACAGTATTATCATTATGAATAGTCAAATCCAAAGTCTGATGATCAATAGTACAATAAACATTAAAATCATCAGAAGTATCATTAAAAACAATAAAACTAACAGCACTATTATTAACCAAACTAACCAAACGAGGATTAATAACACCAAAATCTGTAGAAAAATTAGCAAGTCTTGAAGGAATAGTAAAATTCAAAGGAAAAATATTACGATTATTATCAACTAAACTATTTAAAGAAGCAATAATACGATTATCATCACGATCTAGACTCATTATAATCCAATTATCAATAATGGAAACAGCTAAAAAGGTAAAAACCCTATCTTCATCAGGTTTTTGATTAGAACCCCACCAATTACTAGAACAGTCAACATCTACTTGATTAGAATAAATATCATCACCCCAATAATAAGCAGAATTATCAACAAAAACACAATAATGAACAACACTAGGATTATACAAAGCACCACCATAAGCAGCACGATTACCTACAAAAGAAGAATTCAAAACAACATCAGCACCAACAATAGCATTACCCTCAAAAGAACCATCATAATCCTGAACCAAATTTACATTATTAGCAAAATAAGAATTATGAACAAAACCAGCACCTACCTGAGCTAATTGATTATTTACAACAATAGAATTATTAATACCAATAGTAAAAACTAAAGAACCAATATTATTAAAAAAAGAACAGTTATCAACAATACTATAATAAGATTCAGAACTATAATAAGTTAAAGATAATCCCATAATATATCCACCAAGGAGTAAATTCCACCTATTATTCGTGAAATTAGAATCATAAATTTTTACAAAAGTACTAATATTATTTAAAGAAACAGAATTTAGTAATCGAGAGGAAGAATAAGTAACTGGTCTAAAATTAACAGCACCAACAATATTATTATCAAAAATAGAGTGTGAAACAGTAATATTATTATAAGCAGCAATACAATAGTTATAATCTTCTTGACCTCTAATATTATAATAATTAGAATTTAATGAAAAATATGAATCAAAAACATAAACATTTGCAGAACCTCTAATACAAGGACCAACAATACTAACAAAAGAGGCATTATAAACATTGACAAATCCTTTAGAATCAACACCAACAGTTTCAGAATAAATCAAACCAGGACTCCTAATACTATAAAAATTACAATCATAAATATTAACAACACCACCTTCCAAAACAATCAAAGAATTAGCATAATCCAACTGATTAGCAGTAAAATTAATATTAAAAAGATTCAAAACACCCCACTCACGAACAATAAAAAAACTACGACCATTAGGACGACTCAACACAACATCATCCAAACCAACCAAAGTAACATTCTTACCTATAACAACATCCGCATTCCAAGCATTAGTGTATATACCACTAAAAAGATAAATAATATTACCAGTTAAAGATCTAGAAACAGTATGTTTCAAAGTTTTAAAAGGATACTCCTCACTACCATCACCAAAACCATCATGCCCCTCATTAGAAACAAACCAAGTATAATTACTACTACCATTACCTACAACAAGACGTAAACGCTGAGAATCAACAATAGCATAAACCAAAATACTCTCATTATTACCTAATAAATTACTAATAAAAGAACCATTCACCAAATAACCAGAATTAGGTGAAAAAATACCATTCTCAGACTCAAAAAAAACTTTACGACTATTTAAAAAAGAAGTATCATTCAAATCCCAAAGATTATCCCCATCAGTAAATTTAGACAAACTAACAATAAAATCAGCACTAGTACCAACTAAAATAGGATTTTCAACACAACTAAAAATCATAACAACCCACAAACTAGCATTAAAACGAGCATAACTAACATTAGGACCTTTATTATTACCCCACCAATTATAATTAAGAGAACCACGAGAATTATAATCACCACTAACATAACCCAAAAGAATAGAATGAGAAATATTTAAAAAAGCACCACTAGCAGAAATACTTTTATTAAAAACACAACCATAAACACTAATATTAGAATTAGTAAAAGTAGAACCACCACTATACTCACTAAAAGAATAAACCTTTATGTTATATAAAAAACCATTAGATTCCATAAGAATAATACCATCATTAAATAAAGAATTATTAATACTAACAGAATCCAAACCTACAGCATTAAAAGAGTTAACAGTCAAATTATCAGCACGTAAAAAAGTATTATTAATCTTAATAAAATTATTATGTCTAAAATTAGAAGTAAAAGAATTCAAAGAAACATTAAAAAAAGAAACATTACCACAATTATAAAAACTACCACCTAAAACACAATCATTAAAAATAGATTCACCAATATTAGAAACAACACCACCATAATAAGAAATAATAGTACCACTAGGATAAACATAATTAGAAACAAAACAATTCACAAAACTAGAATCACTAACAGACAAAAAACCCTCATTAAAAATTGTTCCATAAAAGCTATCCATATTCATAAAACTACAATTACTAACAAAAAAACTACCTTTATTCAAAAAAATAGCACCCAAACTATTCAAATTAGAATAACCATCAAGAAAATGTAAATTAGAAACATTAAGAACAATACCTTTAGGAATATTGAAAAAACTAGAATCACCACGACCACTCAAAAAAACATTACTCCCTAGACCAACAATGCTTAAAGAAACAGGAATATTCCAACCATTAACCATAGAAGCATTATATACACCATTGAATAAAAAAATAGTACCATTAGTAGAGACAGAATTTAAACCCATATCTAAACTAGCATAAGGATTATGAAAACTACCATTACCAGTATTATCATCCCCACTAACAATATCAACATAAACACCAGAACTCAAACCATCAATACCAGAACTCAAACCATTAACACCAACATCAGAACTCAAACCATTAACACCAACACCAGAACTCAAACCATTAACACCAACACCAGAATCCAAACTATTAACACCAACACCAGAACTCAAACTATTAACACCAACACCAGAACTCAAACTATTAACACCAACACCAGAACTCAAACTATTAACACCAACACCAGAACTCAAACTATTAACACCAACATCAGAATCCAAACTATTAACACCAACATCAGAACTCAAACTATTAACACCAACATCAGAACTCAAACTATTAACACCAACATCAGAACTCAAACTATTAACACCAACATCAGAATCCAAACTATTAACACCAACATCAGAACTCAAATTATTAACACCAACATCAGAATCCAAACTATTAACATCGTCTAAAGCACTAACACAACCACAAAAAATAAACAAAATAAAAAATAAAGATAAAAACTTTAAAGCACTTGAAATAATAAACACCCACCATTACATCTTAATTAAAAAATATTAAATTAAAAGGAATTTTTCTAAACCTACCATTATTTTATAAATAAAAAAAACTTTAAAAATACAAACAAATTTTTTAAATCTTAAGTAATATATATTACACAAAAAACTATAAAAAACTTACGATAAAAAAAAATGAGTCTTGGCCAAAAGTCATTTTTCAATAAAAAAAATTTTCTTCATTTACTAAATCAATGATTTTTAAGATAGTTTTGACTTAGTGATTTGGACTTTTAGCCACGACTCAAAATAAGAAAAAAAACGTACATGTTTTATTATACACAAAAAAAAATAAAACAAAATTTTACAATGAGAGTTGGCCAAAATTCAAAATCATTTTCTTAAAACGATAGATTAACCCTTATGTTTGAGATTTGAAGAAACATCTTTCTTGAAAAAGGTATTTTTATCCAACACAATATAAAAAAAAAAGAAAAAAAGAAAAAAAAGATTAAATTTCTTTATTCTGACGCCTATACCCAATAATTAGTAACACTAACAAAATCACTAAAACAGCAACAATAGTATAAACAGAAGCATTATCATCTAAAACATTCTTTTCAACCACCTCAGAAACTTCATACACAGAAGAAGTAGAAGGACTAGAAGAACCAGAAGAACTAGAAGAACTAGAACCACCTCCAGAATCTGAACTAGAAGCATCAGCAGCATTAGCAACCATACCTACACTCAACAAATTCTGAACATTAGAACTATTAGAACGACTCAAACTACCTAAATTTACAACCCCACTAGAAATAAATCCAGAAGAATCAATAACTCCAGAAAAACTATTAGCCCAACTCAATGAACCATTGTTTCCTTGGTTATTATTATTACCATCACTACCAGGAATTCCAGAACCTTCACCAGAACCAGAACCACCAGAACCTTCACCAGAACCAGAACCACCAGAACCTTCACCAGAACCAGAACCACCAGAACCTTCACCAGAACCAGAACCACCAGAACCTTCACCAGAACCAGGGCTAGGAGAAGGATTAAGAGTATTAGAAGTACCCATACCATTATCAGTACTAGGAATATTAATAATAGGACCAGGAGAAGGACCAGGACCAGGACCAGGACCAGGATTAGTATTATTATCCCCTGGAATAGTCACACTAGGCTTCCAAACAATAGGATTACGAGACCATGGACTGAAATTTTTAACATTATTCCACACAGAATCATCCGGACCTTTAGAACCCCAATAATTATTCGGACCTCTAATATCACCACCAGAATTAAAAATAGTAGTACCAGACGGAGCAAAATTATTCACAACATTAGAATTACTAATAGAAACATTACCCCCATAAACACCAATACCACCACCACGATCTAGACCAATATTATTAGAAATAGTACTATTAAAAACATTCAAATTATTCAACATATGCCCATAAGTAGAATAAGACTTATAATTAACACCACCAGAACTATAAGCAGAATTATTATTAATAATAGTATTAGTAATCACAAAATTACCAAAAAGATTCAAAGCACCACCACTACTACCAGCAGTATTATAAACAAAAACAGACCCATCAATAAGACCATTTTGGGATTGAATACATAAAGCACCACCATCAATAACAGCAGTATTATAATCAAATGTAGAATTTAAAATACTAACATTAAGTAAAGTACCATAAATAGCACCACCAGAATAACTTCCATAAACATAATTACTAGTTAAACTTAAATTACCATAACGAGTATCACAAGCATAATTATTAGAAAATGTTGAATTAATAACCAATAAAGAAGCAGTTGGTTTATAAGTAGAATATTCACCATAACTAGAATATTGAGAAATAGCACCACCATAAGCAGCTTTATTATATTCAAAGAAAGAATCCTTAATTACTACAGGAGAATTACTATAAATCGCACCACCTCTACCAATACCAAAATCACAACAGAGACTATGATAATTATACCTATCACCAGTTTCAATACTCCAACCAGATAATGTTCTATTTAAAACACAGAAATCTAGAGAAATAATAGCAGTATTATTATTAAATATAGAATTTACAATATTCAATTCATTAGAAGTATTAGTGAATATCACACCACCATTAACCGCAGTATTACCATAAAAAACTGAATTTTTAATATCAGTTTTCCCAAAATCAGCTAAAACACCACCTTTATGAGCAAAATTATTATAAAAACCACTACAATTAATAAACAATTCACCATAATTTAAAATAACACCACCATGACCATAATCAATCTTATGATCAAGACTCGCAACAGAATTATTATAAAAAGCAGAATTATTATAAAAAATAGAATTATTAACCAACAAATAACCACTATTAATAAAAACAGAACCTCCAATAAGGGAATGAGCATTGAAAAACTTAATACCATTAACAGTTAAAATACCTGAAGAACTAATATTAAACAGCTGACCACCATTAACATCAATATACACTTCACCAGCAAGAGTATTATTAGCACATATAGTAATATTCTTATCAATAAACAGATTATTCTCCCTATAAACACCATCAAATAAATAAATAATACATTTATTCAAAACATTTTGCAAAGCAAATTTTAGAGTTTGATAAGGATTATCTTCACTACCATCACCATATTCATCACTACCATCATTAGCAGAGACATAAACATAGAAAGGAGTATTATTAACTACTAAAGCAAAAGTGGAATAAACAGCATAATCTGCACGTAAACGACCATTACTACTAATTAAATAATTACCAATAACTTGATTAAATAAATTCCCAGCTTCAACTAAAAAAACAGCATAATCACCATTATTAACTGAATAAGACATAATATTATTATAATAAATCCTATTATTAGAAGAACCACCATAATAATAAACACCAGATTGATTAGTAACCACACCAGTACTATTTAAACATATAATATTACCACGTATCAAATCATAATGATTATTGAATCCATAAAAAGCAAAAATCGAAGAACCATTAAGTAAAACAGTATTATCTAAAAAATTATTAAATCTAGAAGACAAAGACTTTACAAATATAATCCCACTACCATTACCCAATAAAACATTACCAATAATGTTATTATTAAAAGAATTTTCAATAAAAATACTATTAAAATTAAAACTATTATTAACAGCAAAATAATTATCAAAAACACTAATAGAATCAGAATTTAAAATATTAACACCATTAATATTAGAACCATTAGTAAAATTATTAGAAAACACTGTACAATTATAAGAACCATCAATAATTACATCACTTGAAGCAAAAGAATTATTAAAAACAGAAACATTAAAAACACCAGATAAAATTAATGAACTATCATTAAAATTCAAACCATAAACATTAGAATTATTTGAACCATCAATAAATTTTAAATTACCAGAAAAATTATTATAACTCTTATAAGATGAAACATTTACAGGTACATTAACAATTAACAAAACATCACTTGTAAAATTATTAAACAATAAAAAATCACCAGATAAAATAATATCACATAAACCATTATTAACAAAATAATTCACATAATTAAAATCATCAACCACATACATATTAAAAGACATATTAACAATAGAATTACCTTTAATAATAACTTGCTTTAAAGCATCAGTATAAATTAAATTATTTGAAACATTAACTAAATTAGATTCTGAAATAAAAATAGCAGAATGACCATTACCTACAATATCATCATTATAACCAATACCAGATAAATCACCACCAAAAATATTTAAATCATTATCTAAAACAGTAACATTATCAGATACATATAAAACAATACCATAAACTCCACTACCATTACCCCAGACATAATTACTATAAACAGTACTATTATCACTCATACATAACTCAATCAAATAAACCATACTCTTAGAATAAACAACAATACTATTAGAACTAATATTCAAACCATAAGGATTACCCATAGAATTAGCAGTTAAAATACCATAAGCAAAAGAATCAGAAATAATATTAAAATAATTACCAAAAACATTACTATTTATTAAAGAATCCATAAATAAACCTTTAACAGAACCAGAACTAATAATAATAATACTATTACCTGAAATAGTGAAATCAGAAGAAAAATCATTAGAACCACTATCTAAAACATTAATACCAACTGCATTAGAAGATTTAGAATTAATATAAATATTATTATTAGAAATAATAACATTACGACAAAGATTACTAACAATAAAACCATAAACACTATCAGAAGATCTACTAGACAATATTGTTAAATTATTACCTGTTAAGAAAACATCACTAACACCATCTAAAATAATACCAGTTTTTCCATAATTATAAAAAACAAAATCACGAACCATAGACCCACTAGCATTACCATATAAATAAATAGAAACATTCAACAACAAATTATTCATCTTATTACTAATAACATAAATTTTTTCACTCAAATAAACATCCTTATTAGATAAAAAAGTGAAAAAAATAGTAGGAGTCTTACCTTGCTTAAATGTATAATTCAAATAACCATCAACTGTAAAATAATCATAAAAATTACTATCATTTACCACTAAAGCAGTAGCATCATAAATAACACCATTAATCATATTATCAGAATTATTATCTGCAACTTCATCAGTAATATCTTTATAAATACCAACACTAGCATTAGTTTCAATCACATTACCAGAAATAGTAGTATAATACACCAAACCTTCAATAGAAATACCATAACTATCACTAAAAATAGTATTATCTACAATAGAATTATTATAAAACCTCATATTAGGAGAATTAATAACAATACCACGAGCCTTAGTATTAATAATATTATTCTTAATCAAATGATTATTACCAGAAAAACTAATACCATAATCAGAAACACAATTAATACGATTATCATACACCAAAGAATAATTACCACCAGTAACAATACCAGTACCATAATTACCCATAGTAATCACATTATCAAAAACACGAATATTACTACCAAAAACTTCAATACCAAAATAAGTACCATTAGTAAAAAAAGCTGTATTATTACAAACAGTCACATTAGAATCAAACCCATCACTACTACTAACTTGAATACCACCATTATTAAAAGTAGCAGAAACAGAATTATTAGAAACAAGAACATTGGAACCACCAACACCCATACTAATATAACTATCCCTAACAACATTACCCCAAACAGTAACATTCTCAGCAACATAACTAATACCATACATACCTTTAACAATAGTATTATTAATAATACGAGTATTATTAGAACCACCAAGTAACATTAAAATAATACACATCTCACCAGTACTAAAACCAACAAGCAAATTATTAGAAATAATATTATTAAGACAAGTAGCAGGACCATGATAATCAGCATGACCATAAGGATTAAAATAAATCACATTAGTAACAGAATACATCGAATAACTCAATGCCTCCAAACTATTATACGAAATATTATTATTATGAGAATCACCCATAGGCATACAAGAAGTAATATACGTCTTAACATCATTATAAACAATCGTATTATTACTAGACCAACCCATAGGAATACCATAAACACCCGGAGTATTAGCAAGACGAATAATATTATGAGAAATAATATTATTATTAGTTCTAGTAAGCCAAATACCATGCAACATAGAACCAGCAATACCATTAACCATAATCGTAGACTGAGTATTAATAATCCTCAAACCAGTAACCGTAGACCCACTACTACCACTAATAAGATGAACAACACCATTACTAATAGTATCATTACTAGAAATAGAAGTTAAAGTCAAAGGACGATCAATAACAAAAGCCCTATTAGAAACATTACCAATTTTCAAAACATCCCCTTTAATTATATCTGCATCAACTTTAATCTCACCAGTGAACTTATTAAAATAAGAATCATAAGAATCCTCAGTAATAAAAATAACCGTTGGAGCACGAATACTATTAGAAAATGACACATCATAATCAGAAAAATCATAATCAAAATTCCTATCAATATTATCATAATCATTTACAACAACATCAAAAGAAACCTCACCTACAACAACATCATCATCCCCCGAAGATTCAACAACATTACAACTAACATTATGAAAATTATCAGTATTATCATCAACTAAAAAGTCGACATCAGTAGAATTACCAGCACCTACAAAACCTAAACAAATAAAAAACAAAAATGTTCCCACAAACAAATAAATACACTTCATTATATTTTCACCTCCTTTTACAACCAATCATAGAAAACACTTTCAAAAAAATATACATAGCCATTAAAACAAAAAATCTTGACTACAATTAATATATATGTTATAAAACAATATTTATAAATTTCCTAAAAAAAATTAATAAACAAGATTTTTATAGAAAACCTAATTTTTTAAGAATTTAATATCTAATTTTTTTTTGAAATATAACTAATCATTCAATGAAAATACCACTTTTAATCATAGTTATATTCCCTAAATATTCATTTAATACTATTAATTTTAAAATTAATAAAAAAAAGCTTTAGATTTGAAGCGACCCCTTACAGAGTTTTTAACAATAATAGAAAAATATTTTTTTAAAATATCTGACCGATATTTGACATTTTCAAAAAAAAAAAGAAAAAAAAGGTTTCTTTTCTCTCATTTTTGAAAAAAAAAAATAATAGATTTTAAGGCAAGACTCTTATAATATTAGATGTCATATAACCCTCATACTCAGCTGTTGCAATATAAGTATTAGGATCCAAATTAATATTCAAACGAGCAACACCTTTATCATCAGTTACACGATCATAAAAAACACCATTAATATTAATACGAATATTTTTATCAG
>Ga0334882_1001790_pt1 | contig 24085 bp, 23 predicted proteins | sample GraSluR1_MG_5_FD_207226 | JGI IMG/M metagenome (GOLD analysis project Ga0334882, IMG submission 207226) | Sludge microbial communities from methane-producing bioreactor in Wageningen University, Netherlands - Granular Sludge_15_04-R1 | ecosystem: Engineered > Bioreactor > Anaerobic >...
TTGTTCTATTTCTGTTTTTGGTGTTTGTGCTGAAGCAAATATTGCTCCGCTAGCTATTACTATTGCAACGAGTATTGTTGCTATCCATATTGTTTTCATGTTTTCACCTCGACTTGTTTTTTTTTTTGAAATATATGTTTAAAAAAAAAGTTTTATGCGAATAGTTCACATCCACTTATTTCTGATAGTCTTGTTAGTTGTTGTACTCCGGGATATAGTTGTTCTTTGATTTTCCATGTTGGGTATCCTGTGATTCCTTCGCTAGAGCAAAGATTTCTGTTTTGGTCGCAATCTATGAAGTTTATGTGTTGCATGGATGCGCCAAAAAGTGCTTTTTGTTGTTGGCAGAATCCGCACCATTCTGTTCCATAAAATATTGTTCCTTGTTCTGTTAGACATTTGGCGAATTCGTCAAATTCTCCTGTTTCGTTCGTTGTTTTGTTTGTTGATTGTATTATTGCAATAACTAGTATTGTTGTTATTATTATCATTACTCCTCCTACTATATAAGGTGTGTTGTCTTTTTTTTGATAATTTTTTGTTTTTCTTTTTCCCATTTTTTTACCTCTATATTTTTTTTCGTTTGAGTAGGTTCGCGTTCGTTATGACGCTTATTGATGATGCCGCCATCGCTATTTCGGCTATGACTGGGTGTAATATTCCTATCATTGCTAATGGTATCGCGATTACATTGTAGGCTAGTGCCCAGAACATGTTTTGTCGTATTTTTTTGAATGTTTCTTTGCTTAGGTTTATTGCTTTGATTACTCCTTCGAGTTTTCCTTGTACTAGTATTATGTCTGCGGTTTCTATTGCGATGTCTGTTCCTGTTCCTATTGCTATTCCTATGTTTGATTGTTTTAGTGCGGGTGCGTCGTTTATTCCGTCTCCTATGAATGCGACGTATCCTTGTTTTTGCAATTCTTTTATTGTGTTTGCTTTTTCGTCTGGTAGGACTTCTGCGATTACTTTTTGTATGTTTGTTTGTTTTGCTATGCTTTTTGCGACTGTTTCGTTATCTCCTGTTAGCATTATTGTTGTGTATCCTTTTTTGTTTAGTTCTTGTATTGTTTTTTGTGAGTCTTCTTTTATTGTGTCTGCTACCGCTATGAGTCCTATTATTTTTTTGTCTCTTGCAACTATCATAGTTGTTTTTCCTTCGTTTTCAAGGGCTTCTATGTCTTTTTCTTCCTCTGAGTAATTGATGTTTTTTTCTTGCATTAATTTTTTGTTTCCTATTATTATTTCTTTATTGTTTATTTTTGCTTCGAGTCCTTTTCCTCTTATTATTAGGAATTTTTGTGTTTCTTGCAATTTTATTTTTTTGTTTTTTGCATAATTCACGATTGCTTTTGCGATTGGGTGTTCTGAATTGTTTTCTGCGCTCGCGCTAATTTCTAGTAATTCGTTTTCCGTAACAGAGTATGTTTTTATGTTTGTAACTTCTGGTTTTCCTTTCGTGATTGTTCCTGTTTTGTCAAATACTATTATTTTTGTGTCTTTTAGTGTTTGTATGGCTTCTCCTTTTCTTATTAGTATTCCTCTGTTTGCTCCCATCCCTGTTGAGACCATTAGTGTTGTTGGTGTTGCTAATCCTAATGCGCAGGGGCATGCTATTACGAGTACCGCGATTCCGGCGAATATTGCGAGTGATAAGTTGCTTACGTTAAGATTTATCCATGGTATAAATGTGAATAATTCCGCTACGCTTCTTAGTACTTGTGGGAATGTGAGCCACGCTATTATTGTTATGGCAGTTATTAATAGTACTACAGGTACGAATACGCTTGTGATTTTGTCTGCGAATTCTTGTATTGGTACTTTTGATGATTGTGCTTCTTCTACCATTTTTATTATTTGGCTGAGGAATGTGTCTTTGCCTATTTTTTCTGCTTTTATGTGTATTATTCCGTCTTGATTTATTGTTGCTCCTATTACTTTGTCTCCTGTTTTTTTTTCTACAGGTATGCTCTCGCCCGTCATCATGGATTCGTCTATGCTTGTTTCTCCTTTTATTATGGTTCCATCTGTTGGTATTTTTTCGCCTGGTCTTACTATTAGTACGTCTCCTTTTTTGATTTCACTAGCATCTATTTCTTGTTCTTCTCCGTCTTTTAGGATTGTTGCTTTTTTAGCTTCAAGCGTTAATAATTTCTTGATTGCTTGGCTTGATTTTCCTTTTGCTTTTGTCTCTATGTATCTGCCTGTTAAGTGGAATGCCATTATCATTGCACCTATTGCTGCGTAATTTTCTATGGTTGTAAATAAGCTCAATGGTCCTGTTAAGAATGCAACTAGTGTTCCTAGCATTATTAATGAGTCCATGTTGAATGATAAATATTTAATAGAAATAATTCCTGATTTTATTACGTATCCTCCGAAGTAAAATATTACTGGTATTGAAAATAGTATGTATGTCCAGTTCACGTACATCATTAATTGCATGGATACGTGATCCATGAATATCATGTGGAATATCATGAGCAAGGCTATTGGTGCCGTGAATATCCATGCGTTTCGCATCTTGTTTTTTGCTGTTCGCATTTCTTGGTCTTCTTTTTCTATTTCATTTTTTTTTGTCTCTTTTTGTATTTCGTATCCGCCTGATTTCTTGATTGCTTTTTTTAATTCTTCTTCGTCGTATTTTCCTTCTACGTATAATTTATTCGTTGCGAGATTAACTCTGGCTTCCTTTATTCCTTCAACGCCGAGACTGCTTTTTTGTACTGTATTTACGCATGATGCGCAGTGCATGCCTTTTACTTCGTATGTTTTTTTCATTTTTATTCTCTAATCTGATTACTCCAAAAAGAGGTATAGGACTTCACGTCCTATAATAACAGCACGTCCACGAGGGAACTGGTGGGCGCAGTGCATGCCTTTTACTTCGTATGTTTTTTTCATTTTTTCATTATTTTTTATGTTGCTGGAAATTCTTTGAATATTTGCGCTTCTACTATTTTTTCTGGATTTGTTATTTCGTCATCATATTTTATTACGAATTTATAGGGGAAGGTATATTTTACTTCTTGTATTCCTTTTTCTTGGTTTAATTCATTTATTATTAGGGGGGCGTGTCCTGCACAAGGTATTATTACATTTAATTCTAGACTTGCTGAGTTTTCTGTTGCTGTTGATGTTCTTGCTGATGCTAAATTTGCGGTTAATGGAAATATTAGTAGGAATAATGCGAGATTTATTATTATTGTTGTTCCGTATAGTGTTGCTAAGTATTTTTTTTGTCTTCGGATTCCTTTTATGTTCAGTAAATTATTATTTTTTAAGTATGTTAGCGCAGATAATGTTGCGAATATTATTGATATTCCTATTAGTGCATAAAAGAAGTATGATTTCATTAGCAGAGGTCTGAATAAATTCATGAAGAACGTTGCTCCTAGAATTGCCGCTAATATGAATGCTATGCATCCTACGTGTGGAATTAGTCCGTAGATTATTCCTTTTCTTGTCGCATTTTCTTTTTTTGTTGTATATCCTGTATTCTCTATGGTTTTTTTTATTTCTTTTTTTGTTATGTTTTCTTCATGTGTTATTTGTACTTCTTGTTTTTTTAGGTTTGCTTTAACGTTTTTTATTCCTTTAATTTTTAGTAAATTTAGTTCTATTTTGTCTTTGCATGTTTGACAAGTCATTCCATATACTGGAAAAGTCGTTTTTTGTTCTACTTTATTTTTGAATTGTTTTTTTATTGGTTTCATCTTGTTTAGTAAATTGAAACGCTTTATTAATGAAAAGGTGAAACTAGTTTCATTTATTTTTTTAGAATTCTTTATTTGTGTTTTAGAATTACTACGTTCGTCATTCCGCGTCTTTTTCTTTCTATTAATCCTTTTCCTTCTAGTTTGTCTAATATCCTTGTAATTTTTACTTTGTTTAGTTTTGTTTCTTCTACTATTTTTGACTGGAACATCGTGCCGTTTTCTTTTATTATTATTTGCATTATTTGTTTTTCTTCTGGTTCTAAGTTTTTAGGTATTGTAGTTTTTGTTTTTTGTTTTTTTTCTTGTTTAATTTTTTCTCCGAAAAATACTAAATATAGTCCTATTAGTAATACTATGATTGTTAGTGCAATTGTTAGATTTGTGTGGAATGTTATTGATCCCCACATAGGACATGTTGGTCCGTGGTCGCAAGACGTATTCACGATTTGTGATAGTGCTCTGTTGAAGAAATATATTACTAAGGCTAGAAGAAACGCGAAACTCGTTATTATTATACCTATTTGTTTGTTGTTCATCATTTATTTATTAGGAATTGGTTTGTTTATTTATATTTTTGGTAATTGTTTGTTTTTTCGATGGTTTTATATTGTGTTTGTTTTTTTTGTTGTTTATGTTTAGGAATCGTCGTAGTGGTAGGTTTAGGTTTTTTGTTTTGGTGTTTGTTTTTTTTGGTTTTCTTTGTGGTGTTGTTCATGGACTGTTATTTTATTCTGATGATTCTTTTTTTGATTATTATGATGGTGATGATGGCGTCGTAATTTTGACTGCGTCTAGTGGTGCTTTGGGTTTTGGTCATACTGCTTTGTTGTTTAGTAATAATGGTTCTTGGTTTTATTTTTCTTGGCAGTCTTCTAAGGTTGTTTTTTCTGAGGTTCCTATTAGTGTTTTGAGTAATTTTAGTTCTTTTAATTCTTGGATTCGTGAAGTGGATTCTGTTCAGAATTATATTGCTGATTATGATTCTGCGATTTTTGTTAGGGGTGATTTTGTTGATAGTATTCGCGTCGCGGAATTTTTGTTTTATGATTATTTAGGTCATGATTATTTGAATGATTCCGTTGTTGATTTTTCTTTGTTTGGTAAGAATTCAGGGTATGATTTGTTTTTTAATAATTGTGTCGTGGTTTCTTATAGTCTTTTGAGTGAGGGTTTTATTGGTAATAGTTCTTTTGAAGAATTTATGGTTGTTCCTAGTTTGGTTTCTAATGTTGCGAGTAAGCAATTTGAAGCGTTTCTTGATTATGAATTGTTTTTTAGTTAGTATTTTAGTAAATATTTTAAAGTTCTTTGTTTATTTGTTTTTTTTATGGATTTAATTCAGCGCGCTTTGGTTAGGGCTTATGATTTGCATAAGTCTCAGGTTAGGAAGGGTAATGGTGCTCCTTATTTTGTTCATTTGGTTGATACTGCTAAGTATTTGATGTATGAAACGAGTGATGATGAAGTTATTTGTGCTGGTATTCTTCATGATACTTTGGAGGATACTTCTTATTCTGAGGATGGTCTTAGGGAGGAGTTTGGTGAGCGCGTTTTTTCTTTGGTTAAGTTTTGTACTGAACTGGGTAATAATCATGATTCTACTAAGGAAGAGCTTGTGAGTTCTTGGAAGGTGCGTAAGTCTCTTTCTATTGCTAAGCTTGATTCTGCTAGTGATGATGAGCTTCTTGTTTTTTGTGCTGATAAGGTTTCTACTTTGTTATCTATTAGAGAGGATTTGTTGTGTGGTGTTGATATTTGGGGTAAGCTTAATGGTTCTCGTGAAGAAGTTTTTTGGTATTATTCTGAGATTCAGAAAAAATTAGGTTCTCGTCTTGGTGATAAGCGAATTTTTAAGATTTATGTTGATTTGATGAGTTTGTTTTCTTAATTTTTTAGAAAAAATTCATCCGCCGCGTTGAATGATTAGTAAGTCTTCAGTTGTGAGTTTTTTTCTTTTTGATATTTTTTCTTCTACTTCTTTTGCTTTTTGTTTTAGTGTTTTTTCTTCTTCTTTTGCTTTTTTCTTTGCTACTGCTACTTTTGCTTCTTTATTTTTTTGTTTGTTTTCGTAGAATACTTTGTGTTTGTCTTGTAATTCTTGGTTTATTTTGTTGAATTCTTCTTTTAAGTCTAGGAATTTTTTGTATGCTTCTTCTTCTTTTATTTTTAGTTCGTCTATTTCTTTTGATTTTTTGATTAGTTCTTCGTGAATGTTTTGACTTTCTTGTGCTACGTCTTGTATTTCTTTGTGTATTTTGTTAGCTCTTTTTTTGAGTGATGATGTTTTGTTTGATACTTCTCTTAATTCTTTTGTTGCTTTAAATTGGCCTTCGAATTCGTTTAATATTTTTTGTTGATTCTTTATTTGTTTTCTTAGTCTTTGTTCTTTTTCGAATCCCATTGGTTCTGTTTGTAATTTGAATTCTAGGTCTTCTATTTCTTTTTTTATTTTGCCAGGTATTATTTTTTTACCTTTTATCTCTGGTAAGGGTTGCACGTCTTTTTTTTCTTTTACTATGACTTTTACGTTGTCAGATATTTCTTTGTTCAGTTCATCTCTTTCTTTTTTTAGTATTTTGACTTTTGTTGTTAATTCGTTTCTTTTATTTTTTAGTTCTTTTATGTCGTTAATATTTTTCTTTATTAAATCTGAGAATTCTGATTTCTTTGAGAACCATTGCTCTTTTTCTGTGTTGAGATATGTTAATTTTTCTTTGAGAAGTGTTACTTCATCTCCGGTTTGTTTCATCTTCTCGACTACTTCTTTTGTTTCCTTGTTCTCAGTCATGATTGTTCACTAATTTATTATTAAAAAAAAGGTTTAAAAAAAAATTAAAAAAAGTTTTTATCCGAATAGTGCGCCTAATCCTGCAGCTGCTTCTTCTTCTTTAGGTTCTTCTTTCTTTTCTTCTTTTTTTGCTTCTGGAGCCGCTGTTTCGGTTGCTGCTACTGGAGCTGCTGCGCTGGTTAGAACTGCTGATTTGATTGCTTCTTCTATGTCTACGCCGTCTAGTGCTGCTACTAAGGATTTTATTCTTCCTTCTTCAGCTTTTACGCCTGCTGCTTCTAGTACTTTTTTTAAAGAAGCTTCATCGATCTTTTGTCCTGCTTTGTGTAGTAACATTGCGCTGTATATGTATTCCATTTTTTTATTCCTCCATTCTTTTGAGTTTATTGTGTTTCTGTTTTATTTTTTAAACTCGTTGCTTGAGCTTCAGCTTTTGCAAGTATTTGTTCCTTGTTCTCTGAAGTCATTATCATTTGTTCTATTGCTAATGCTGATGCATCTTTGTGTGCGTTTTGTATAAGCATGTTTATATTTTCTTTTGTTGGTATTCTTAGTCCTAGTGTTAGTTTGAATGCGTCTGTGTATGCTTGTTTTATTGATTCTAGGAATGCGTCTTCGTCTATGTCTAGTATTGATTTTGTTAGTATTTGTCCGTTTTCGTATGCCGCTGTTAAATTTAGTCCTATCTCCATAGGGTATATTTCTAGTCTTTGAAGTATTCCTGCTAGTTTAGCGTTTATTATATCTCCTTCTTTTGCTACGATTTTATCTTCTTTGATTGCTACTTTTCCGCCTTCTATTCCTGCTTTTATTCCAAAAGCTCCTAATTCTCCTATTATTGGTCCTGGTGCGAAGTTTGTTCCTCCTGCTTTTACTAGTACGTCTTTAGGAGTTATTTGTCCTGCTTTTATTGGTGCTGCGGATTTACTTTTTTTTAGTATTTTGAATAATGTAAAAGGATTGTCTTTTGAGAATAACATTGCTGGCATTCCTCTGAAGTGTTCTGCTAGTTGTTCTATTCCTTTTTTTCCTGATTGTTCTAGTGCTAAGTTCATTAATCTGTGTTTGGTCATTCTTAGATGAGCTTTTCCTCTTAGGGATGATCTCATGTCCATTAATTGTTTAGCTGGTAAGTTTTCTACGTCTACTATTGCTATTACTGGGTGTTCTTTTATTAGTTGTACGAATTCTTGTACTACTTGTTTTTTTATTTCTGAGACGTGTGCTTGAATTTTTTGAGTCATTATTAATCAACCTATATGTCTATTTTTATTGGTTTGCTCATTGTTAGTTTGAGCATCGCGTTTTTTATGTTTGATCTTTCTTTTGGTAAATGATGTATTATTTGGTCATATATTATTAGTGCGTTTTCTATTATTTCTTCGTCTTTCATATTTTCATTGCCTATTTTTACTTGTATCACCGGTGTTTTTTTTGCTGTTAGTCTTACTGTGCTTTGTAATTTTTTGTATAGTGGTTCTACTGGTGCTTTTCCTGGTAATATACTTCCTAGTTTTGGGTTTGGCATTTTTCCTCTTGTTCCTAGTACTCTTCCGAATGCTTGTGCTACTTTTGGCATTATGTCTGCTTGTGCTATGAAGAAGTCATATTCTGTTGCTAATTTTTTTGCTGTTTTTTTGTCTTTGTAATTGTCAAATTCTGTTTGTTTTATTACTTTGTCGCATATTTTTGCTGAGTCGCTTAGTTCTTGTCCTACTAGTGCTGCGACTTTTATTTTAGAAGTTGAATATTTTAATGATGTGAAGAAATCGACTTGTTCTTCTGGGTTTTTAAGATTTAAATCTTTTAAGTTTATTATTAGGTCGAATGATTGTGCGAATTTCTTTTTGTTTTCTGATTTTCGCAGTTCGGTTATTGCATTTATTAATGATTCTTTTTTCATGTTTTTTTCCCTCCTACTATAAGTAGTCGCTTACGGGTTAGATTCTCAGGAATTGGTTTTGATTTATAAATCTTATTGATTTTTTTTTAGATGGTTCCTTCAAGTTTTTTCGGTTTTTTCCGTGTTTGTTTCGATTTTTTTTTAGTTAAATATTAATTGTTGTTTTGTTATCTTTTATTTATGTTTGGAAAATCTTTGGGGAAGAGAGATTATGATCATATTGAGAGGACTTTGGTTTCTAATATGGATTTTTTGTCTTCTGATTCTGGTGTTGATTATGTTGTTTTGAAATCTTTGGATGATGTTTTTTTTGGTTTTGAGGATTTGGTTAGTAGGCATCCTTATCATGCTAATATTAATTTTGGTGTTGGTGATTATTTAAAGGAGAAGTTTGAGGATTCTTTGAGTATCGCTGTTAATAATAGTGATTATTATAAGATTGGCGAGATTAGTTTTAAAGTTGGTAAAATTTTTAGTCCTAAGAGTTATGGTTTTTTTAGGAGAAAAAGAGAGGAGTTTGCTTTGAGTTCTGCGTTTAGTAGCTTGGTTAAGCAGTATATGCTTTGTAATCCTGGTTCTTGATTTTTTTTGGTATTAGGAGTTGTTTGGTTTGTTCTTTTTTGTTTTTGTTTGTTTTTTAGGTTTTAAAAAACAAAAAGTATATAAATAAATAAAGCGCAAATGTTTTACGAGGTGTTTATACTATGGCAGCAAAAAAGAAAGTAGCAAAGAAGGCTCCAGCTAAAAAGCCAGCTAAAAAAGCTCCAGCTAAGAAAAAGAAATAAGATTTGTTTCTTTTTTTTGTTTTGAGCGTAGTTTTTTCTTTTTTTTCTTTATTATTTTTTAATGGTTATTTTTTTGTTGGTGTTTTTCTAGAACAATAGTTTTTATAAAGGGTTGTGTGAATGTTTTGTTATGGCAGAGATTAGTTATAAAGCGAAGATTAACAGTAAGGATTTAAGTTCTTTTTTTGAAGATGATGAGGAGTAATCAGATTTTTTCTGCTCTTTTTTTGTCTAGTAGGAGTTGTGCTGTTTCTTGTGTTATTTCTATTTCTTGTCCTTTTGTGTATGGTCCGTAGATTTCTTTGTCTATTCCTAGGAATCTTGGTAAGTCGTGTATTATTTTGATTTTGATTTTTTCTGGTTTTTTTTCTTGTGTTGATGGCTCTGGTTTTTTTGTTTCTTCGTGTGTGTATTCTTGTTCTTGTGTTTGTGTTATTTTTTCTAGAATATCTTGTTTGTATTTGGATAATAGAGTGCATGCTTCTTCATATAGTTCTTTTTCTTTTTCTAGTAATTTGCTTGTATCTATTAGGTTAGAGCTGGTTCTTACTTTGCTTGTTGCTAGGTTTATTATTTTTTTTTCTCTTAGTTCGTATAGTTCTTTGAGTATTTTTTTAATGTTTTTTAGTTGTATGTTTATTTTTTCTTTTTCTCCTCTAGAAGTTATTGTGTTTAGTGCTTTATTTTTTTCTGTTATGTAATTAGTTACGTCTTCGTAGAACGTGTTTTCTAATTCTTGTAATTCGTTTCTGCCTTTTTCTCGTCTGAGTAAGTCGAAGAGTGTTTCGTATGTGATTTTTATTTCAGCCATTATGTTTTAGGATTGTTTGTTTTTTATATAAATATTATTAATTATTTTTATTGTACTTGGAAATCTAGGCATATTCTGTATGTTCTAGGTGATTGTTGTCCTGCTTTTATTAGTTTTATTTTTTTGTATTTGAATCCTTTTTTCGTGCAGGCTTCTTTGACTTTATGTTCTGCTTCTTCGAATTCTGTTTCGTGTAAGAAGTTGTAAAAGTGTATTATGGTTCCTTTTTTTGATACGTTTAGGGCATCTTCTAGGAAGTCTTCCGCGTTTTTTGGTAGTGGCATTATGATTCTGTCGAATGTTCTTTTTTTAGATATTATTTCTTTGTAGCTCGCGATCATTTCTTTTGGATCTTCTTCTTTTTTGCTTTTTACTTCTGTTATTCCTTTATTTACTAGAGGTAATATGTTATTTATGTTTATGTTTCCTGTTCCTATGCTTAATGCGTCTTTTTCTCCGTCTGAGTCTGATAAGTGGAAATAGGTGTTGTAGTGTTTTTGCATTTCTTTTATGTGTTTGATGATTTCTTCGTTGTTCTTGTAAGTTTTATACAAATGAGCTATGTCTATGCAAGTGTTTTTTATTCCTGCTTTTTTTCCTATTCTTATTATTTCCTCTGTTGTGTTAAAATGAGCTGTTAAGTTCTCAAAATAAAAATAGTTGTAGTAATTTCTTAGTCTTGTTATATTATTTATTATTTGTTCATCTTTTATTAGTGGTTTTCCTTCTGTTATGTGTATTATTGCTTTTGTGTTGTGTTTTTTGCATATTTCTCCTAGAATTGTTAGTTCTTGTATTGCTTTTTCTGAGTTTTGTTCTCCTAGGATTTTTTCTCCGTTTATTGGGAATGGCATGTGTATGAAAACTTCTAGGTTTTGTTGTTTTAGGTCTTGTATTGTTTTTTCTAATGTTTCTTTGTTTTCATGTAAGTCTTCTTTGAATAAGTGTAGTTCCATGATTTTTGGTTCGTGTATTAGTCTTGTTTGTAAATCTTGAATGTTTGATTTTAGTCCTATTATGTTTTTATAGATTTGTGTTGTTTGGGTTTTTACGTCTCCATTGATTAAAGTAACGTTTTTTATCTTGTTTATTTCTAAGTTTTTTATTCCATATTTGTGTCCTTCCGGGTTTAGTTCTATTCCTGTTATGTGTTTTGCTTCTGTGTTTTTTGCTAGTACACAAGGGTATGGTGCGCATCCTGAGAACATCACTAGTATTTCTTCGTCTTTTTTTACTAGTTCAGCGATTCTTTTTCTTTCGGTAGATAGACGAGGTGAAAAATAAACTGTTTCAACATTTAGTTTTAGTGTTATGTTATTTTCTTTGTGTGTGGCTTCTTTTGTGTTTTTTCCTGTTAGCCACTTCATTCTTTGTGTTCTGAATTCTCCGTCGTGTTTATCGTCTTTTCTTAGCACTGTTTTGATGTTTTTATGGCTTTTTAGAAGAGCTTCTGCTATTATTTTTTCTTTTTGTCTTAATTCTTCGTCTATTTCTAATATGGCTATTTCACCTATTGTGTCGAAAGAAGTTTTTAGTTTTTCTAATTCTTGTGAACTTAATTTTTCTATTAATATTTTTTTTAAGTCTTTTTCTTTTTGTATATTTTTTTCAAAATTTGTTTCTATCACTTCAAAGTTTGGTTGTTTTGGTTCTTTTTTTATTGGAAAATATATGTGTGTGTCGTCTTTTTTTATTTTGTATTCTGTGTTTATTACTTTTAGTTCTGATAATTTTTTCTTTGTTTTTTCAGCGTTTTCTAATTTTGTTTTTATTCCTTTCATTATTTTGTTTAGAATATTTTATGTGTTTAAATCTTTTTATGTTAATTCTTAATAAGATAAATTTATAAAAGAGTTGTTTTGCCTGTTTTTGTATGGATAATGAAGAAAAATTAGGTGTTGAATCTAAGATTATTATGGTTAATGAGTTCAGACAGCATTTGTTTCGTGCTTTAGATATTAGAAGTATTATTTCTAAGGATATGATTCTCGGCGTTAATCTTCTTCAGCGTGATTTGAGTAATGATGAAGGTATTAGGTTGTTGAGAAGAGCTGTTAAGAATGAAAGGCCTTTTTTAGAGTCTGTTAGTAAGGGTTTGAGTAAGAGTAATGATTTTTTGTTTGAGTCTTTTTCTTGGTTGAGTACTATTTCTAATGATTCTGTTTTTTTAGGTAATGTTGAGCGTTTAATGAGGGTCGTTGGTGTTTTTATTGATTTTTTTCGTGCTAGTATTAAGCGATTTAAGGCAGAAATTGAATTTTTAGATAATATCAGTGTTGAGTCTTTTGAGTTTTTTATGAATTCTTGGGGTGTTGAGATTCAACGCGTCAGGTCTTTGTTAAATAGTATTAATTGTTCTGATTTGGATTCTTATTTTAAGAATGTTTGTTCTGTTAATAGGAACATTATGCGTTTGAGTTTTGGTTCTGATAATTTTTTTAAGGCTGTTAATGATTTAGGTTTGTCTTTTAAGAATAATGATGAGTTTTCTTTGTATTTTTCTTATTGTTCTTTGTTAGGCTCTATTAGTTTAATGGTTTTGACTTTTTTTGAGTTAGAGAAAAGTATTGATGATGTTAATCTTGATACACTTAGAAGTTTGAATGTTTAATTTTTTGTTAATTCTTTGAATTCTTCTAATTGTTCTTTAATTATTTTGAATCCTGATTCCCAGAATTCTTTTTTTGTCGGATCTATGTTTGCTTCTTCTAGTATTTTTAGTGTGTCTTTAGATCCTCCTGCTTTCAGTATGTCTTTTATTTTTTCTTTGAATTCTGAATTTTTTTCGTATTCTGCGTATAATGCTAAAACTAGTAAGTTACCCCAACTATATGCGTAACAGTAGAATGGTGCGTGGTGAATGTGCGGTAAATAATTCCATTCGTGTTTGAATAGTTCTGGTATTTCCATATCACCAAATTGTTCTTTTAAAAGATCGTAATAATAATTATCTAGTTCTGTTTTTGTTACTCCATCCATTATTCTTTTATGTGCTTCTTCTTCAAATATTATGAAATAATTTTGTCTTATTATCGTCGCGTAGTAGTGTTCCATTAAATACATTATTAAGGATATTTTTTCTTCTTTATTATTTGTTTGTAATAATTTTTTCGATAATATTGTTTCTCCTAGTATTGATGCTGTTTCTGCTAGAGGTAGTACCGCGTCATATAATATGTTTGTGTTATTAGACGCGTATATGTCATGTATTCCATGTCCTAATTCGTGCATCATAGTGAATAAATCTTTTATTTTATTTGTGTGATTCAATAATACGTAGGGTGTCGTTTCATTGTTAGGTCCGTAGCAAAATGCTCCGCTTCTTTTATTTTTTTTAGGATGTGAGTGTACATGTTTTTCATCAAAAATCTTTTTTGCATGTTCATAAAATTCTGCGTCGAATTCTTTGTATGTTTCTAAGCATATTTTTTTGCTTTCTTCATACGCGTATTCTTTTGTTAAATTGTATGGTGCGTATATGTGCATTCTTGAATATGCGTGATGTTGATCTTTTTTTTCTAAGTATTCTTTTTTTAATTTGAAGAATTCTTGTATTAATTCTACGTTTTCTCTTATTACTTTAATCATTGTTTGTACTACTTCGTTTGTTAAACCGTTAGATGTGTTTCTTGGAGCTATTGCGTTTTCGTATTTTCTTATTTTTTGATTTTCATTATTCCAATCCAAAACTATGTTTTTGTATATCTCTGATATTGTTGTGCTGTTTTTTTTGTAAATATTTAATAACGCAGTGTATGCTTCTTCTCTTATTTTAGGATTTGGATCTGAGAATTTTGATACTAATTCTTCTTGTGTTAATTCTTGTCCTTGAATTTCGAATTTGAATGATGATGTTAATACATCGAATAAGTTTGAGAATGCGTGTCTTCCTGTTATGTTTTTTATGTTTAGTATTTGTTCTATTTCTTCTGTTTTCGTGTAGGGTTTTACTTTTATTAAATTCTTTAAGTGTTGTGAATATTTTTCTAGTAAAGGATTATTTATGTATTCCTTTATTTGTTGTTCTTCTAATTGTATAAACCATAAATCGAAGAACATTGTTTCATTATCTATATCTGATGCTGCTTGTTTGTAATAATCTAATTTAGCTTTTGCTTCTTCATCTTTTACGTTTGTGTGCATTCTAAGAGAATAGTAAGATAGTATTCTTGATAATTCAAGTTCGAGTTCTTCATTTAGTTTTATTATGTCTAATATTAATTCAGGTGTTGGTTCTTTTTCTAAATCAGGTTTTTTTTGTATTATTTGTTGCTTTAAATTCAAGGATTTGTTAAATATTTCTTCTTCTGTTTTTCCTTTAAATAAGTCTTTCAGATTCCATGTTTCTTGTTCAGTCATTTTCATAAGTAGTCTTGGCTTGTTTAAAAAAGTGTTGATAAAACCATTTTGTTGTTTTGTTGTGTTCTTTTATTATTTTTGATGATGTTGTGAAAGCTTTAGTAAGTATTATTGTTTTGGGTAGTATGGCTATTTTTTTAATGACTAGAATTAAGGATTAATTTTTTTTTATATGTCTAGTTCTAGGAGTGGTGTTGCGCATATCGTGTTTTTGTAGTTTACTTTTTTTGAGAATTCTTCTGGTGTTAATTCGTCGAAGTGAGTTAGTATTATTTTTTTTGGGTTGGTTGTTAGGGCTATTTTTGAAACGGATTCCGGGCTGAAGTGACCAAATTTTTGTTCTAGTCTTGATGATGCGTCACATATTATTATTTCTGATTCTTTGCAGAATTCTATTAGTTCGTTTGTTAGTGATACGTCTGTTATGTATGTTATTGATTTTGATTCTGTTTTTATTTTTATTGAGTATACTTTAACTACTGGTTTTGTTTTTTGTGTTGATATGAAGAAGTCGAATTTGAAGTCGCCTATTTTTGTTGGTGGGATTGTTATGAATTCGTATGAGAACTTTCTGAAGTCGTCAGCGTTTGGTATGATTTCTTCTGATATTTTTCCTTTTAGGTTTATTGGCGCGTATATTTTGAGTGATTTTTTTCTTCCGTTAACGTTCATGTATGCTAATAAGTTGTATAAATTCTTTATGTGGTCTAGGTGTACGTGTGATAATATGATTGCGTCTAAGTTAATGTTTTCAGGGATTAGTATTTTTGGTGATCCTGCGTCGAATAATATTTTTGTTCTTTTGGTGTATATTGAGAAACAGCTGTGTTCGTCTGTTTGTGTTATCCATCCTCTGTTTCCGTAGAATTTTATTTTCATGTTTTGTTGTTGTTCTTCTTTGTATATAAACTCTTCTAAACTTAATATTTTTTTAGTAATATTAAAATAGTTTTGTGTGTTTCTTTTTTTTATGATTAAGAAAATTGTTTTGACTAGCCTTTTATCGCTTGTTCCTGTTGTTCATAATGATGATTCTGTGAATTTCGGTGACGAGTTTATTGGTGGTGTTGATTTTCCTTTGGTTTCGGAGCAAAAATGTGATACTTTGAATTTTTTGTTTGATTATGATTATACTAAATCTTTTTGGGTTGATAATTATGATAGTTTGGCTGTTTCTGGTTTGGTTTCTTTTAAGAATGATTTGATTAATAGAGGTTTTTCTGAGCGCGAGGTTAAGTCTTTGTTAAGAAATGCGAGGATTGATGATGATGTTACTCTTTTTTTTAGGCGTAATTTGTTGAAATCTGCTGATTCTGGTGAGGTTTCTTTTGAGGAGTTTGGTAAGCGTATTGGTTTGGATTGGTTTGTTAGTAACGCTCAGGGTTTTGCTGATAAGTACTTAGATGTGTTAAAGAAAGTTGAAGATGAAGATGGTGTTGATTATAGGTTCGTTGTTGGTATTTTAGGGATTGAAACTAGGTTTGGTGATGTTAATAATTTGGGAACGCATAATTTGGTTAATAGTTTGGTTACTCAATATGTTACAACGAATAGGAAATCTTTTGCTGTTCGTGAAGCTGATTATGTTTTAAGGTTGAGTAAAAAATTTGAAGAAGATTTAACTGGTGTTTCAGGTTCTTTTGCTGGTGCTATTGGTGTTGGTCAGTGGATTCCTTCTTCTGTTTATAATTATTCTAGGATTTCTAGTATTGATGATTTGTTTTCTGTTGAGGGTATTATTCCTTCTGTTTCTAATTATTTGAAGCTTCATGATTGGGATTCTTCTAAGAATGGTGAATCTCTAAGTAAGGGTAGTCGTAATTGGCGCGCTGTTCGTGCGTATAATCATAGTGATACTTATGTGAAGGTTGTTAATGAAATCGCGTTGGGTGTTTCTCGTTAGTTTTTGTTTTTGTTTTATCCAAAAAGTATTAAAAGATGTTTTCTTTTTTTGTTCTTTGTGATTGTTTTATGGGTGTTGCGATAACTGAATTGTTAAAAAGTCATGAATTGAAGGTTGATTCTCTTAAGGGTAAGGTTTTAGCGGTTGATGCTTTTAATGTTTTGTATATGTTCGTGACTACTATTCGTGGTCCTGATGGTTCTCCTCTTATGGATTCTAAGGGTAGGATTACGAGTCATTTGACTGGTTTGTTTTCTAGGTTTAGTAATTTGATGGAGAAAGGTGTTAAGTTTGTTTTTGTTTTTGATGGTGAGGCTCCTGAATTAAAGAAGAAGGAGCGTGAGCGTAGATATAAGTTGAAGGAGGAAGCTAAGGATTTGTATGAGCAAGCTAAGGATCAGGGTGATGTTGAGAATATGAAGAAGTTTGCTGCTCGTTCAGTTTTTTTATCAGAAGATATGGTTGTTGAAGCTAAGCGTTTGATTAGTGCTATGGGTATGCCTGTTATTGATGCTCCTAGTGAGGGTGAGGCTCAGGCTGCTTATTTGGTTAAGAAGGGTGATGCTTTCGCTGTTTTGTCTCAGGATGCTGATTGTTTGTTGAATGAGGCTCCTAGGATGGTTAGGAATCTTAGTATTACTGCTAGGAGGAAGATGCCTGGTCAGCTTCATCATAAAGCTTCTGAGCCTGAATTAATTGTGTTAAAAGAAAACTTAGAATTTTTGGGTATGTCTCAGGATCAGTTGATTGTTCTGTCTATATTGGTTGGTACTGATTATAATTATGGTGGTGTTAAAGGTATTGGTCCTAAGAAGGCTTTGAAATTGATTGAAAAGCACGGTGATGATTTTGATGTGTTGTTTGAAGAAGCTAAGTGGTCTGAGCATTTTGATTTTTCTTGGAGGAATATTTTTGATTTGATTAAAAATATGCCTGTTACTGATGATTATGTTTTGGATTTTAAGAATCCTGATGTTGATGAGATTAAGAAAATATTGGTTGATGAGCATGATTTTTCTGAGGAAAGAGTTAATAGTACTTTGTTAAAATTGGAAGAATATAAAAAGGTTAATGCTCAGAAAGGTCTTGGTGATTTTTTTTAAAATGGTAAAAACTAAAATTGTTTGCACTCTTGGTCCTAGTACTAATAATCTTAAAGTTATTTCTGGGTTAAAAAAAGCTGGTGTGTCTGTTTTTAGGGTTAATACTGCGCATGGTGATTTTTCTCAGTATCAAAGATTTGTTGATTTTGCAAAAAAGGTAAGTGTTCCTGTTATGCTTGATCTTAAAGGTCCTGATCTTCGTATTTGTTTAAAGGAACCTTTGAAAGTTAAAAAAATGGAATTGGTTAAAATTTTTAGGAAGAAATTTCCTTATTTTAATTATGATATTATTGATAGTTTAAGAAAGAATGATTTGGTTTTTTTTGATAATGGTTTGATTAAGTCGAAGGTAAAAGAAAAATCTAAAGATTGTGTGTTATTGGAGTTTCAGGATGATGCTGTTGTATTGGAGAATAAGGGTGTTAATGTTCCTAATCGTAGACTTAAGGTTCCTAATCTTTCTGGTAAAGACTTAGATGTTATTAAGTTCGCGAAGAAAAACAAGGTGGATTTTGTTGCGTTGAGTTTTGTTAGAAACAAAGAGGATGTTCTTAGGTTAAGAAAATTGACTGATTCTTTAATTGTTAGTAAGATTGAGAATAATGAAGGATTAAAGAATATAAAAGAAATAGTTATGGTTAGTGACGCGGTTATGATTGCCAGGGGTGATTTGGCTGTTGAAATTGGTAAGGAGAATGTTCCTTTTGTTCAGAAAAATATTGTTGATTTGTGTAATGAGTTTGGTAAGTCTTGTATTGTTGCTACTCAGATGTTTGAATCAATGGTTTATTCTGTTGAGCCTACTAGGGCTGAGGTGAGTGATGTTGCTAATGCTGTGATGGATGGCGCTGATGCTGTGATGCTTAGTGGTGAGACTGCTGTTGGTAAGCATCCTATTCTTGTAATTAAGGAGTTGTCTTCTGTTTTGAAGGAGGCTGATAATCATGTTTTGCCTAAAGTGTTTGAAGTGAAGAATGATAGTGAGAGTTTGATTGGTGCTGCTAGTTCTCTTCTTTTTTCTCTTGATATTAGTAAAATTGTGTGTCTTACTAGTTCTGGTTATACTGCTAGTATGATTTCTAGGTATCGTGTTGGTAAAAAAGTTATTGCTGTAACAAATAATGATTTGGTTAGTTCTTTGTTAGTGTTGTCTTGGAGTGTTGAGTCTTTGGTTATGGGTAAGAAGCATGTTGTTAGTGCTAAGACTTTGTTGAAAAGATTAAAATTTATTGGAGTTTTAAAGAATAGTGATAAGGTTCTTTTGTTAAGGAATAAAAAAGAGTATGAAAAGAAAGTTACTAATGCTATTGAATTATATGATGTTAAGGATTTGTAGTTTTTTGTTTTTTTGGGTAAAGTTTTATATATTTTTGTTTATTCGTTTTGTTTGAAAGGTGTCATCATGGTTGATTTTGCGAGCATTGAGAAGAAGTGGCAAAAAGTTTGGGATGAGAAAGGTATTTTTAAAGTCTCTGAGGATAAAAGTAAAGAGAAGTTTTATGTTTTGGAGATGTTTCCATATCCTAGTGCTTCTGGCTTACATATGGGTCACGCGTTGAATTATACGATTGGTGATATTTTTGCTAGGTTTAAGCGTATGACTGGTTTTAATGTTTTGTATCCTATGGGTTTTGATTCTCTTGGTTTGCCTACTGAGAATGCTTCTATTAAGGCTGGTGTTCATCCTAGGAAGTTCACGGAAGAAGCTGTTAAGAATTATATTAGGCAGATGAAGAATCTTGGTTTGAGTTATGATTGGTCTAGGATTGTTGAGACTCATAAGCCTGATTATTTTAAGTGGGATCAGTGGATTTTTTTGCAGATGTACAAGAGGGGCTTGGTTTATAAAAAAACTTCGGGTGTGAATTGGTGTTCTAAGTGTAATACTGTTCTTGCTAATGAGCAGGTTCATAATGGTATGTGTTGGCGTCATGATGATACCGAAGTTGAGGTTAAGCATCTTAGTCAGTGGTTTTTGAAAATAAGTGAGTATTCTGATGAGTTATATGAGGGCATTAAGGATTTGGTTGGTTGGCCTGATACTATTAAGAAGCTTCAGTTGAATTGGATTAATAAGAGTTTTGGGACTGAGATTGTTTTTAAAATTAATGGTGAGGATTGGAAAGTTTTCACTACTAGGCCTGATACTTTGTTTGGTGTTACTTTCATGGTTGTTAGTGCTCAGCATTCTAAGCTTGATGAATTAGTAACTGATGAAAATAAGCAAGCTGTTGATGATTTTAGGAAGAAGATTCATTCTGTTAAGCAGGAAGATATGGATAAGTTGGAGAAGGAGGGTGTTTTTACTGGTTCTTTTGCTGTGCATCCTTTGACTGGTGAGGAGATTCCTGTTTATGCTGGTAACTTTGTTTTGGCTGAGTATGGTTCTGGTATGGTAATGGCTGTTCCTGCTCATGATCAGCGTGATTTTGAGTTCGCTAAGAAATACGAGATTCCTATTAAGGATGTTGTTAAAGGTAAGAATGAGCAGGGTAAGGCTTTTACTGGTGAGGGCGTTCTTGTTAATAGTAAAGAATTTAATGGTTTGTCTAGTGAGGTTGCTAAGAAGGAGATTACTAAGAAATTAGAATCTCTTGGTGTGGGTTCTGAGAAGGTTAATTTTCGTTTGCGTGATTGGTTGATTTCTCGTCAGCGTTATTGGGGCACTCCTATTCCTGTGTATTATGATGAGGATAATAATCCTTGTCCTGTTCCTGAGGATTTGTTGCCTATTGTTTTGCCTGATGATGTTACGTTCAAGGAAGGTATTGGTAATCCTTTGGAGACTAGTAAGTCTCATTTCGTTGAAATTAATGGTAAGAAGTACAGGTTAGAAACTGATACCATGGATACTTTTGTTAATAGTTCTTGGTACTTTCTTAGGTACACTGATTCTAAGAATGAAAAAGAGATTTTTAGTAAGGAAAATGTTAATTATTGGTGCCCCGTCGACTTTTATATTGGTGGGAAGGAGCATGCTTGTATGCATCTTATTTATTCTAGGTTTTACACTAAGTTTCTTAGGGATATTGGTTTGTTAAAGTTTGGTGAGCCTGCTAAGAGGTTGTTTAATCAAGGTATGCTTCTTGGTCCTGATGGTGAGAAGATGTCTAAGTCTAAGGGTAACGTTGTTCTTCCTGAAACTGTTTCTGATAAGTATGGTATTGATAGTGCTCGTTTATTCCTTGTGAGTCAGGCTTCTCCTGATAAAGATATTGCTTGGAGTGATACTGGCGCTGAGGGTAGTTTTCGTTTCGTTAATAAATTGTTGAGGTTTTCTGATTCTTTTAGGGAAAATAGTACGAGTTCTAAAGTTGTGAGTAAGATTCATAAAACTGTTAGGAATGTTACTAGTTACATAGAGAACATGAAATATAACTTAGCTGTTATTGAATTAAGAGAATTGTTTTCAGAGTTTGATAAAGGTCTTTCCAAAAAAGATTTTGAAGTTTACATAAAATTATTATCTCCTTTTATGCCTCATATTGCTGAAGAGTTGTGGTCTAGGCTTGGAAATAAAACTTTGGTTTCGGTGGAGTCTTGGCCTGTTTTTGATGAATCCTTGATTGATGAGAAATCTGAGTATTTGGATGATTTAATTCTTGATTTGAGGGAAGATATTAGGAGCGTGATTAAATTAATTGGTATTTCTCCTAAGAAAATAAGAGTTATTGTTTCATCTGAATGGAAGTATGATTTCATAAAGTTATACAAATCAATCATAAAAGAGACTCGTGATTCTAAAGAAATAATTAAGCGAGTTATGAGTACTGATTTGAAGAATCATAGTAAGGATGTTATGAAGCTTATTCCTTTATTTTTGAAAGATGAATCTAAATTAACTAGAGAAGATATTTCTTTGGTTGAAGAATTAAAAAACATTGAAGAAAATATGAACCTAGTAAAAGATGAATTCGGATGCGAAGTCTTGGTTGAAAAAGCTGATGATTCTAAGGAACAAAAAGCTGATAAGGCTTTGCCTGGTAAGCCTGCTATTTTGGTTGAATAAATTTTTTTTATAATATTATTAATATTACTCCTGTTATCATTATTATTGTTGCTATGATTCTTTGTAGTTTGTGTTTTTCTTTGAATATTTCTCCTCCTATTAGTACTACGAAGAGTGCTGATACTCTTTTCATTGCTATTACGAGTCCTGTTTGTGTTAGTTTGAATGCTTCTGATTGTGCGAATCTGTAACCTACGGTGAATACGGATACTAGTAGTATTAGCCATTTTGCTTTTTTGAATCCTTCTTTTATGTCTTTTGTTCCTCCGTGAAATATTGATATCATTGTGAATAAGTGTATCGCGATGAATATTTGCATTATGGCTACGTACGTTGTTGGTTCTAAGTTGTGCGTTATTAGTAAGTATTTGTCTACTACGCTCGAAAAGGAATATAGTATTACTGAGAATAATATGAATCTGTAGTATTTGTATTTGAATACTTTTGTTATTCCTTTCATGAATGTGTCTTCTTTTTTTAGGGTTATCATGTATGATCCTATTACTATTAGTGCCATTCCTATTATTTGTAGGTTTGTTAGTTTTTCTCCTATTAGTATGAATCCTATTATCGCTGTGAGTGCTGGTGATAGGGCTAGTAGTGGTGCAGCTATGCTTATTTCTGTGTGTCTTACTGATTTAGCCATGAATAAGTATGCTAAGCTTCCTATTATTGATGCGAAGAACATCATTGTTATTATTTTTATGTTGAGAGAAGCGTAGTTCGCTGTTACTAGGAAAGGTAGGTCTATTAGCATATTTATTATTGCTAGTACCGCTGAGAATTGCATTGCGTGTTATCTTAGTAGTGATTTTTTTTCTAGTAACATAGCAGCGGTTGCTAGTACCATCACTGTTATCGCGTATGTTAGCCAAGTCATTTTTTTATTTTAGTGTTTCTTTTATTTTTATTTTTCTTTTTTTTAGTTCTTTTATGAATTCAGGGTATGGTATGTCTTTTGCTGGGTTTAGCAATCCTTTTTTTGTGATTTTTTTGTTTAATATTATTTGTGCGATTATGCTCGCTGTGAATCCTACGGTTCTGTTCATTGCCATTAGTCCTGTTTTGTCTTTTGTATCTATTAGTGTTTGTGTTAGTGTTTTTTCTTTTCCTTTTATTTTTCCTTTTACTTCGTTTCTTAGTACTACTAGGTCTTTTTCGTTTTCTTTGTATTGTAATTTTGATTCTAAGACTTTTGCTAAGTATTGTTTTGGGCTTATTCCTAGTATTGGTTCGTCATCTATTATTCCTAGTTGTATTATTTTTTTCCAGAAGTCTGAGTGTCCCGGCCATCTTAATGTGTATCTTGCTACGTTTGGTACGTTGTTTAATTCTAGTGTTTCTGCGTATCTTGTTGAATAACCGTTAGGGTACATTTCCATTTTTCCTATTGTTTCTATTTCTATTTCTTCGCTGTAATTAAATAGTTCTTCTGGTTCTATGTTTATTATATTTCCTTGTTCTATTATGTTTGCTGGTCTTTTGTATGCTGATAGTACTCCTTCGAAGTTCCAGCTTATTTTGTAATTTAGAGGATTGTCACATGCTTCTTTTGTTGGTACTCCCCCGCATGCTGATGCGAAGTGTGTTATTTCGTCAAATCTTTTTTTTGCTTCTCCTGCGAGTATTAGGTCTATTCCTGGGTCTAGTCCTGCTTCTGGCATAATTATTATTTTTGCTTGTGTTATCTGATTTGATAGTTCTTCTATGTGGTAGCTGAAAGAAGTGTTTACTAGGTTCGTTTTTGTTTCTATTGCTATTTCCGTTATGTGTTTTCTAAATATTGTTGGTAATAAATCTATTACTATTTTGTTTTTTTTGAATAATTTTTTTAATTCTTCTTTGTTGTTTGCGTCTATTTCTATTATTGTTATGTGTTGTTTTATTTTTTGTTTTTTTATGAATTCTTTTATGTTTTGTGTGTTATTGTCTGCTATTGTTATTTGTATTTCTTTGTTTCTTGTTAGGTCTAGTAGTGTTGCTTTTCCTTGTGCTCCTCCTCCTAGTATTAGTGTTTTCATTTATTATCCTTTTTTTGTTTTTTTTTGTTTTGGTTTTGAAAATGCTGTGAGGTTTATCCAGATTAGTGTTGTTGTTAAATAGAATAGTTGCATTATCACGTTCATCCCCATGGTTATGAATAGTATTAGTGTTCCTATTATTGTTATTGGTGGTATATTCTTTGTTATTTTTTGTATTAATGGATTTTCTGGGAAATAGTATTTATTTATTTTGTACATTAAAAAAAGTATTAGTACTGCGCCTATTATTCCAGTCATTGTGTGTAATATTTTTCCTAGTAAGAATTCTTCTTTGTATGGTATTGTTAGTGTTAATAATATTAGCACTGGTAATAAATATAATTCCCAGCTTATTTTTATGTTTTGTTTTATGTGTATTTTTATCAGGAATAGTGTTACGAAGTAGAATACTATTCCTCCTCCGAGTAAGAACATTAAGTAATTTTCAGGTATGTTTCCTATCGCGGATAATGGTTTTTCCATTAGGTTTATTATGTTTCTGTTTATAATTAGCCATGTTAAAACAAGGATTCCTGTTATTGTTATTATTAGGCTTATTATTTTTAGGTCTTTTTTCATCTTTTTTTATTATTTTTTTTGGTTATTAAAATATTTTTTGTAAAAAAAAAAAAGAATTTAGAAGTTTTTTATTTTTTCATGTTTATTGTTTGTGTTTCTTCGTCG
>Ga0334882_1001791_pt1 | contig 24073 bp, 24 predicted proteins | sample GraSluR1_MG_5_FD_207226 | JGI IMG/M metagenome (GOLD analysis project Ga0334882, IMG submission 207226) | Sludge microbial communities from methane-producing bioreactor in Wageningen University, Netherlands - Granular Sludge_15_04-R1 | ecosystem: Engineered > Bioreactor > Anaerobic >...
TTTATAAGTTCGGTACTTATAAACAATTTTGTTTTGACAAGATTTCTTGGACTCTGTATTTTCTTCGGAGTTTCAAAAAATTTAAATGCTTCCATTGGAATGGGAATGGCTGTTACTTCGGTTTTGACACTTAGTTCAATATTTGCGTGGATCATATATCATTTTGTACTTCTGCCTTTTCATCTAACATTCTTGACTACAGTTGTATTTGTACTTCTGATTGCAAGCTTTGTACAGCTGCTTGAAATGATAATAAAGAAGCAGGCACCGGCATTATACAATATGTGGGGAATTTATTTACTGCTGATTGCAACAAATTGTATTGTACTTTCGGTACCTCTTTTAAATGTGGATTCAAACTATTCATTTTTAATGAGTGTTGTAAATGCTATCGGTGGTGGTATGGGTTTTGCTCTTGCCATAATACTTATGGCAAGTTTAAGAGAAAAATTGAGACTGGCGGATGTTCCTAAGCCTCTTGAAGGACTTGGAATTGCTTTTATTCTTGCAGGAATGCTGGCACTGGCTTTTCTTGGTTTCTCAGGTATGATACCAGTATCATAAAGCTCTATAGAAAGGAGATTTTTTAAATGTTAAGTATAGCAATTATGGTTCTCGTTGTAATGACGGCTACAGGTATAATATTTGGAGTTGTACTTGGATATGCGAACAAGAGATTTGCCATTGAGTCAAATCCTCTTATAGATTTAGTTGAAGAAGAACTCCCCAAAGGTCAGTGCGGAGGATGTGGATATGCTGGATGTCGTGCCTATGCAGAGGCAGTAGTTCTGGACAAGGATGTGCCGCCGAATCTCTGTATTCCGGGAAAGGCAGCTGTAGCGGAAGCCGTAGCTAAGTTAACTGGAAAAGCGGCTGCAGAGGTTGAACCCAAAGTTGCACATGTTATGTGCAATGGAAATTTTCAAAATGCCACTAGAAAATATAACTATGCAGGCGTAAAAGACTGTGCTGCGGCAAATCTTCTTCAGGGAGGCCCGAAATCATGTGAGTATGGATGTATAGGTTTCGGCACCTGTGTCAAGAATTGTCCTTTCGGCGCAATGATGATGGGATCAAATGGTTTACCATTAATAGATACGGATGTATGTGTTGGCTGTGGAAAATGTGAGAGTGTATGTCCTAAGAGTGTAATTTCACTTATACCTTTGGGAGCAAAAGTTGAAGTTGAGTGTAACTCCAAGGATAAAGGTGCCAAAGTACGTAAAAATTGTAAGGTTGGCTGTCTGGGATGTGGTATGTGTGCAAGAAATTGTGATCACAATGCAATCAAGGTTGTAGATAATCTGGCTGTAGTTGATACGCATATTTGCATAAATGAGTGTTCGGAGGAGAAATGTCTTACCAAATGTCCAACTGGTGCAATCAAGTATATACTTAAGGATTTAAATGAACATGAAAAGAGCAAACAGGAAGCAGCAGCTAATTAAATATAGTTGAATCAAATTTATAATTAAAGGTTACTTCCAGTAAGAAGTAACCTTTAATTTATTGAATCAAATCCTTGAACATGGGTATATTTTTCAGGCGTGCAATTAGAAATTTAGTACATAGACCTATAAAATAGCCAGTTATAATAGCTGAAATCAAGAGTACCGGAAGATATACATATATTCTAAAATCATTTATTATAAGTGAAGCTGCAAATAACTGGCCTATATTATGGAATATTGCTCCACATATACTTATTGTCCACAGGCTCATTGAATTTTTGAAGAACTTATATAGCAGTATCATTACCAAGTTGCTCAGTATTCCGCCGCATATGCTGAAAATAAAGGCTGACATGCTTCCTCCAAACATGGAGCCAAGAAGTGTTCTAAGCAGCATGATAGTTAAAGCCTCTTTCCAGCCAAGAAGGATCAGTGCTGAAAGTGAAATCATGTTTGCGAGTCCAAGTTTTATTCCAGGGAATATGACTGGAATTTGAGCTTCTAACACATATATAACGAGGGCAATGCCTAGCAAAAAACTTAGAAAAACCATTTTTTTTGTGCTGTTATTCATCATAATATCCAATCCAATCATTGTGTAATATTGTCGTAATCTGAATCTTTACCCGTTATTTCTATTATAAGTTTATGTGGAAGACAGACTATGCTTTGTCCGGGTTCTGATATCCATCCGGTTTTCACGCATATTTTATCAGGACAATCTGCATCCTCAATTGAAATTTTGCCTTTCTGCATTTTAACTTTATTGAAATGAGTACCTTTGTATTTTACGATAAATTCTTCCGTATTATTTACCTTGTTCAAGTCAACATTTTTTATTGTTTTTCCATCTTGTTTTATTATGGCTATTTTTTTTGAACCTGACAAATTATTTCTATATGTAAAAACTCCAACTATGCTTATTACAACTAATAAAATTATTGTTATCGATGCAATTTTATCTCCTTTTTTCATGCAAATCTCCCATTTTTATATATAATAATATATTGTACTATTAAATTTTACTACATTATCAATACAGTTACTATAGTCATAATGGCAAAAATGTGCAATAATTATAAATATATTCGTAATAGGGGGCAAAAATTATGGTTAAATTAAAGTTTATGTATGCACTTAACAGAAAAATTAAGAAGCAATCCGAACAGGTGTTTGAAGGTATATCCAAAGGCAGAAAAAAGGCTTTGGACAACTGGTTCAGGGATAAATGGATGCAGCTGGAAACTACGAGTAATGTATTGAAAAGCTTTGATGAAAACGAAGATGAATTTAGTGAGGAATTGAATGGAAGGCTTGAACAGTATGATGATTTTTGCGAACTTTTTATACTGGATGGTAATGCCAAAGTACTGAAATCTACCTGTAAAAAGCACTTGGGACTTGATATGAATGATCTTCCGAATTATGAGACTGGTATGAAAAATGAAAGACTGATGTATGGACCCTATGAAGATCCTAATACTATGGATATTGATCTATCCGGTAAGAAATTTGCAGATGAAGTCACATTGATGTTTTCCATTCCATATATCAATTATTCCGGAGATAGAAGAATACTTTTGGGAAGGGTGCTAAATGATGACATGAGCAACGTAATTCAGGATGAAGATACCCATGTTTACAAGGATTCAGGAGACAATTATCTTTTTATGGTAGATACTGACAGGGATATACTTCCGGGTACAGCAATTTCCAGAAGCAGATTTGAGGACAGTACTTTTACAAAGGGGGACAATCTCAAAGACGGGGTAAGAACTTCTAAATGGGGAGTTGTAAAGATTAAAAAACATACCGAATTTGAAATAAGATTTACGGATCCTGAAACTGGAGATCTACATCAGGGTGTAAAGAATACCATAAAGAATGGAAGCAATCTTGACTGCTGGCCTGGATATCCAGATTACAGACATATAATGGTTGGAGGAAAGGGAACACTTATAAAACCGCCTTACAGTGGAGAAATATGGGGGATGATGTGTGAAGGCGATATAGCTGAAATATATAATTTCAACAGCATAAGTCTCAAGGTACCATTTATAATATCAATCATTACAGCATTTGTTACAATAATGAATTCCATTATATATTTCCTGAATCCGGATGTCAGATTTATAGGTTTGTTTGCAGCCTGGCTTTTAATAACAGTAATAAGCTATATTATATGTAAAAAGATTATCGTAAAACCTCTGAACAAAACTGTAAACATGCTGCATGTTTTAGCTGAAGGAGAAGGAGATCTTACAATGAGAGTGGACAAGTTATCCTATGATGAAATAGGTGAATTGTCAAGGTGGTTTAATAAATTTATCAACAATCAGATGACAATGATAAAGAGAGTAGGTACTTCTTCAAAAACTTCCAAATCATCGATTGAAGTGGTTTCAGGACTGACCAATAATATAAAGAAAAGTATGAAAACGATAGCTAAAACAGTAAAGGTACTGGTAGATGTTTCAAAGAATCAAAATGATGTATTCCAGGGCACAAAGGAACATTTCAATAATCTGTCCGGCTCCATACAGGAAATGGGCGGACTCATAAATGAAGTTACAAATAAGGTTGTAGATACAAGTGAACATGCACTTGGTGCAAATGAATCATCCAATAAAGTGCTCAATTCCATAAATGAACTTGAAAAGAGCATGAAAATAACATTGGATAGAATAACAATACTTCAGCAGCACTCGGATTCCATAACAAAAGCGGTTACAGCCATAAGCAATATAAGTAAGCAAACCCAGCTCCTGGCGTTAAATGCAACCATAGAAGCTGCAAGGGCTGGAGAATATGGCAAGGGTTTTGGAGTAGTCGCAGGGGAAATATCAAAATTATCGGTGGAGACAGAAGAAGCAACTAAATCAATAGGAAATATTGTTTCAAATATTCAAGGTGAGATTACAAATACTTTTGAGGAAATAAATGAAATAGATACTGAAGTCCATGAATCGACGAGTAATGTAAAATCTAATATCGACACTTTCAAATATATTGTAAATAATATAAAAGATATAAATGAGAATATGGAAACCATACTCGAGATAACAAATAAAGAAAGCCAGGATGTGGACAGCATGGTTGTGAGTATAAATGAAGCAGCTGACGAGATAAACAGCAAAACAGCCAGAGGAGCAAACAGCAGCGCAGAATGTCTTGCATTGCTTGAAAGGATATTGGATAAAACAGTAATATTGCAACAGACAACGGATAATCTGGAATATTCATCCAACAATCTTCAGGAAATGGTTGGTGCATTCAAGACCTCATAGTCAATATTTCTATCTGTTCAATAGAAATTTGGAATTTTTGTGTATAATTTAACTGAAATATGGAGAATATACAATAAGAATATGACTTTGTTTTTATTGAACAAATAAAATTATAGAGGTACTGATTATGTTGTTTAGATTGAATAAGACGCAGAGGATAACTGGTAATGTATTTGTTGTTAAAACATTTATTTCCAACTTTTTTATATATTCGGACAACAATACGGCAGTATGTTTTGACGCGGGATTTATGCCCTTACTTATAAACAGAGAATTGAAAAAGATAAATATAGATCCGGATGTCATATCTGGTATATTTCTGACGGATACGGATTTCAGCCGTACAGGAGGAATCAGAGTATTCAAAAATGCCGATGTGTACTTGTCCTGTGATATTTCATCCAAAAGATCACAAAAACTTGTATCCTATTTGAACAATAAAATAAAAACAGACTGTAAAAGACTTAAAGATGGAGATGTAGTAAATATAGGGAAAATAAGGATCAGACCATTTGTAATTCCAGAGCATCCGTCAGGATCAATGTCATATATGGTAAATGACAGTATATTGTTTATATAGTATAAAAAGAGAGCTGGACTTCAAAAGTCCGGCTCATAACATTTTATCAAGTAGTTTCAGATCTGTTATGGGTTTCTTGCAGGAAAAGTTTTCACATATATACACAGTAGTACTACCATTTATCAAGTTATAATTTTTCATGAGTGGAAAGCTGTGTTCCAAATTTCTATCATAATCTGAGAATATAAAGGATACTGTAAACGGATCTAATTTGCAGTCCAGTACGTTCTTTAAAAAATTTTTTCCATTATTATTTTTTCCGAGAACTGCAATAATTTGTCTTGTTGAAACTTGTGAAAATTGAAAAGCTATAAGAGAGAAACAGTATGATACAGGATATGTGCTTATCTCACTTGAGAAACACTTGAATATTTGCAGGCCTTTTTGTCTAAGTTCAAGGTTTCCAGTTAAATAGGACAATCTTATTAAATTCAATGCAGATACTGAGTTCGCAGATGGAATTGCACCGTCATATATTTCCTTTGGCCTTGTAATAAGGTGTTCACTGTCACTCCCATACAGAAAAAATCCTCCCTTATCGTGATCCCAGAAAAATTTAAAAAAGTCATTATTGAAATCAAGGGCTTTTTTTATATACTTCAAATTGTAAGTCGACTCATACAGTTCTATGAGACCCCATATTAGAAAGGAATAGTCATCCGCATATCCGGGAAATGAGGAATCGCCATCGCGATATCTGGATAACAGTCGACCATCTTTTCTTGTCAATTTATTCAGTATGAAGTCAACAGCTTTTTCTGCACACGATATATATTTTTTGTCCCTGAATATTCTTCCGGCTATGGACATGGCAGCGATCATCAACCCATTCCAGGATGTCAGAATTTTATCATCTTTGTTTGGATGAATTCTAGTTTCCCTATAATCGAACAGTTTTTCCCTGCAGTTTTCTATGAATCCCATATCGGAAGATTTAATTGAAGTACCGATTAAATTTGGTATATTTCTTCCATCAAAATTGCCCTTTTCATTTATATTGTAATAGTCACAAAATTTTCTCCCTGATTCTTCTCCAAGAACAGCTTTTATCTCATCAATAGTCCATATATAAAAGCTTCCTTCTTTTCCACCAGAATCCGCATCTTCTGATGAGTAGAAACCTCCATTTTTTGACGTCATATCCCGCATGATATAGGTTAATATATTCTTGGCTGTTGAAGAATAACTAGGGTCTCCGGTAGATTTATAAGCTTCGGAGTAGATTATTGCAAGCAGCGCATTGTCATAAAGCATTTTTTCAAAGTGGGGTACAAGCCATTTCCTATCTACAGAATATCTGCTGAAGCCGTAGCCTATGTGATCGTATATTCCACCACATTGCATGAAGTCAAGAGTTTCCCTGAGCATCTTCATTGCAGAAGCATCTTCTGTCTTGTACCAGTACCTTAAAAGAAACATGAGATTGTGGGGTGAAGGAAATTTGGGGGATATTCCAAAGCCTCCGTAATGGGCATCAAAATTTTCTTTCAGGCCCAAAAAGCATTTTTCAAGAATATCAGATGGAATATCCTCAGTTGATTTCTGTTTTGTTCTGTTTGCTATTTCCAATATGTTATTGCTTTCCTCTATAAGTCTGGATTTATCATTTTTCCACATGTTCAATATATATGACAATATATTTTCAAGGTCATCCTTGGGAAAATACGTACCTGCAAAAAATGGTTTTTGATCCGGGGTCATAATTATTGTAAGGGGCCAGCCGCCGCTTCCCGTAAGGTGCTGACATATATTCATGTAAATGCTGTCTATATCCGGTCTCTCCTCACGATCTACTTTTATGGAAACAAAATATTTATTTAGTATATCAGCAATATTCTTATTTTCAAAATCTTCCTTTTCCATTACATGACACCAGTGACATGATGACTTAATGACCCACTAAGAATACCCAATAGATAAAAAAATTGGTTTATTCTCCGATTTTGCCTTTATAAAGGCTTCCTTACACCATGGAAACCAGTTTACAGGATTGTAGGCATGCTGGAGTAAATATGGTGATTTTTCATTTATCAATCTATTGGGCGTGCTAGTCAGGTTCATAAGATCACCTCCTTCAAATATTTTAAATATAGTATAACCTGGATAACATAAAATATAATAAAATTAAATATTGCAGGACTTATACACTATCTGGCCATTGTGTATTGTAAATTTAATTCTTCCTGTCAATGTCTGACCAATAAAGGGTGAATTGCAGGATTTCGAAAGAAAATTTCTGACTGTATATTTTTCATCGGGATTAAATATAACAATATCTGCACTGTGGCCTACTTTTATATAACCTCTGTCAAGTCCATATAATTTTGCTGGATTGACTGTAAGTTTTGAAATCATGTCCATATAAGTTAAAGAGCCGGATTTTACCAGATAAGTTATACACAAGGGAAGAGAAGTTTCCAGGCCTATTATTCCACTTGGGGCTTTGGAAAATTCTCTTCCTTTTTCTTCAGCTGAATGAGGTGCATGGTCGGTCGCTATTATTTCGATTGTATTGTCTTTTAACGCTTCTATTATGGATAGTCTGTCTTTTTCCATCCTAAGGGGAGGGTTTATTTTGGCATTTGTTCCTTTTTCAAGAATCATATTTTCTGTCATGCTGAAATGGTGAGGTGTGGCTTCTGCCGTTATATCCGCCCCCATTTTTTTTGCCCATTTTATGAGATCTACAGACAGGGATGAGCTTATATGCTGTATATTTATCTTTGCACCTGTCGATATAGCAAGACAAGCATCTCTTGCAATGAGTATGTCTTCTGCCTCATGAGGAGAACCTTCAAGACCAAGATTTTCTGATATCTTCCCTGAATTTATTCCATTTTGTTTTATGAGACAAGGGTCCTCCTCGTGGAAACTTAAAGGAACATCCAGTTTTTTTGCCATTTTCATAGCGTCCAGTGCCAATTTTGAGTTCGTTATGGGTCTGCCGTCATCGGAAAAACCTACAGCACCGGCACTTTTTAGGATAGTCATGTCTACAAGTTCCTTACCATCCATATTTTTTGTGATTGAAGCCACCTGGAGTATTTCAATCTTTGCCGATACTACTTTGTCAAGTATATATTTTAGAGTATCTAAATTGTCAACGACAGGTTCCGTATTTGCCATGCATACAACAGTAGTGTAGCCACCTGCAGCTGCAGCTTCGGCACCGGTAAACATATCCTCTTTATATGTAAAACCAGGATCGCGGAAATGACTATGTATGTCGATGAACCCTGGTGACACAATGCAATTTGAAGCATCAATTAGTTCCATGCAAGGCAAAGCGGCTATATTTTTATCAATTTTTATTATATTTTTTTCATCTATAAGTATATCAAGTTCTTCTTGTGTATTGCTTAAAGGGTCAACAAAACATCCATTCTTTATAAGCAGCATGAATATATCGCCTCCAAATATTAAGTTTATTTATAAGTATAGCATATTCCAGTGAATTTTGATAAAATATAAAAAAGGGTGATTAATTTTGATCGAATACTAGCTATATAATTTTTAGGAGGATTTTTTCATGGATGATAATGATGACAAAATTGTGAGTTTTAATGAATTAAAAAACAAGGCAAGGGAAAAGGATGTAGAAAAAATAGAAGACTACGTATACGGACTTTGCTATGATATGGCTCAGGGGAAAATCACCATGGCTGATTTTTCAAAAAGTCTTCAAAAATATATGGATGAAAACAATATATCCCAGGAAAAGATGTTTAACATACAAAAAGAACTTATGAAGAGATATGGCATTGATATGGAAGATATGGAAAATCAGATGAAAAGTATGGGATTCAATATACCGGCGATGAATAGAAGTACTGATTATGAAACGGTAAGAAAGGCCCTGAGTTTTCAAGAAAAGTATAAGGATAAGATTGGAAGCGCATTGATTACAACTTATAGTATAGGCAATGTAGAAATATATATAAATGAAGAAAAAATACTGCTTAAAAGTTCAGGAAAAATAGATTTGAAGGATGTTGAGTTGAATGAATTTTTATGCTCCTACAAGAATGTAATAAAGGATAAAAAGTTGAATATATCAATTTGTGAAAATACAAAAGTATTTGAGTATTAGACTGACTATAATGCCGCGTAATAAGTAGTACGTGGTATTCTTTATAAAATAGATATTTTTATTTATGAAGGGAATAATGATATGAATAGAACTATTCTAATGGTAGATGATGAAGATAGAATGAGAGTACTTATGGAGGCCTATTTGAAAAAAGAAGGCTTTGGAGTTATACTGGCAGAAAATGGGCAGAAGGCTCTGGACAAATTTAAAAAGAACAGCATAGATCTTGTGGTATTGGATATAATGATGCCGGTTATGGACGGATGGACGGTATGCCGCAGACTTAGGGAGATTTCAAATGTACCAATAATAATGTTGACTGCAAAAGCGGAGGATGAGGATCAACTTCTGGGATTTCAACTCGGAACGGACAGTTATGTAACCAAGCCTGTGAGTCCCAATGTATTGGTGGCAAAAGTAAAGGCGCTTTTGAAGAGAGCTTATTCATCACTGGATGAAAACATAAATTCCGAAAATTTTGATGGACTTAATGTAAATGAAGATGCTCATGAGGTTAAGATAGATGGAAACGATATATACCTTTCACCAAAGGAATTTGAACTTTTATGTTATATTATGAAGAATAAAAATATAGTTTTAACTAGAGAAAAAATACTTGACTCCGTATGGGGAATGGATTATTATGGGGATTTAAGAACTGTCGATACTCACGTAAAACGGCTTAGAGAAAAGCTTGGAGACAGGGCTTATTTGATAAGTACTGTAAGAGGAGTAGGATATAAGTTTGGAGTAAAAAAATGAAACTAGAGGATGTATTTTCTCAGAATAAATTTATTGTAAAAATAAGAAAAAATATAACACTTAAATTGTTTGTAATAACCACATTGGTTTTTACCATATTTATAACTAGTACACTCGTTTTTGAGTCGCTATTTTTTGGAAAATTTTATATATCACAGAAGAAGAGAAATTTACAAAACAGACTGGAAAAATTTGAAGACAGCTATAATAAAACAAAAGATAAGGAAGCTGCGGTTAATTTAATAAGAAGTTTTGAAGAGGATAACAATTCCAAGATTGTAATAGTAGATAAAAATGGAAAAATAAAATTTCTTACGAGTCCTGATACTAGAGGTTATGATGAAATAAGAGTTAAAATTATAAATGACATCATAGTTGAATGGAATATGAATTCAAATTTACTGGATGAAATGAAATCAAAAGATAAGCCTATTACAGTTGTTACGGAAATGAGGATCAATGGTGTTAAAAATATACTGAGTGCAGTTCCCGATAATAAAAAAGGTGAAATAATATTTGCAATAATTTCACTTCAGCCTGTAAATGAGGCTTCCCTGGTTATAAAGCAGTTTTATGTATATTTTTATATAGGAGCTATTGTACTTATTGTCATTTTATCTTTGATATATACCAATATGGTTTCCAATCCGCTTGTAAAAATGAACAACGTTGCAAAAAAAATGGCTTTGATGAATTTTTCAGAAAAGTGCAATATTGAAAGTGAAGATGAAATCGGGAATCTGGCAAGTACTCTTAACTTTTTGTCGAATAACTTGGACAATGCACTCACATCTTTAAAAGAAGCAAATAAAAAATTGGAAGATGATATAGAGAAGGAGAGAAAACTTGAAAAAACAAGAAAGAATTTTATAGATTCAGTATCACATGAATTGAAAACACCTATAAATCTTATAGGTGGATATGCGGAGGGGCTTAAGGACAGGGTGTTCGAATCTGAAAAAAGGGACTATTATATTGATATAATAATAGATGAAAGCAGGAAAATGGCTGGTCTTGTAAATGATATGTTAAACCTGTCGCATATGGAGTCTGGAACCTTCAAGTTGACAAAGGAAAAATTTTTTATAGACAAATTAGTAAATTCAGTCATACACAGGTTTTCAGTGATTATAGAAAGCAAAGGCATTCATCTTGAAAACAGAATGTTAAAAAATATTGAAATATATGCTGATTGGGATGCTATTGAACAGGTGACTACTAATTTTTTAACAAATGCAATCAGATATACTGATGAGGGAGGTAAAATAGTATTTTCGACTAAAAAAACAAATGGAGATGTTATTGTTTCTGTGGAAAATTCAGGCAGGCATATACCTGAACCTCAAATTGATAAGGTATGGGACAATTTTTATAGAATAGATAAGTCCAGAAATAGAAAGTTGGGAGGCACTGGCCTCGGACTTTCAATAGTAAAAAATATACTCACACTCCATAGATATAAATATGGAGTAAAAAATACGGATATGGGAGTAAAATTTTATTTTATATGCAATACAATAGAAAAATAAAAATATAAATTTTATATTAACATATCGTAAAATTTTATTTAATTATATGAAAACATAAAATTTTCAAGCAATGTCCTAATCTATACTATATGGTGAAGTAGAGCTATTGTTAATAAAATAACAATAGCTCTACTACTTTTTATATTTTTTTCATAAATTTACTTTTTATGTATTGTGCATTTGATAAGTCATGTATTTTTATGTTAACATTAAGTTAGTTAAATTATTAAATATATAAAATAATTTGATAATTTGTTTAACAAATTTAGTCGAAGGGAGAAATTTCTATGATAGAATTCAAGAATGTTAGCAAGTCTTTTAAAAGCAAAACAGTATTGAATAATATAAATCTGGAAATTCATAAGGGTGAACTGGCAGTACTTATCGGTCCCAGCGGATGCGGGAAAACAACTACATTGAAGATGATAAACAAACTTATAAAACCAACTTCTGGAGATATTTTTGTCAATGGCAGGAATATAAGAAAAGAGGATACCATAGAACTCAGGAGAAATATTGGATATGTAATTCAGCAGACCGGACTTTTTCCCCATATGACTATATCAGAAAATATATCATTGATACCGAGACTGCAAAAATGGCCTGAAGATAGAATAGAGCGTAGAACAATTGAGCTAATGGATATGGTTGGAATGAATCCTGAAGAATATTTAGATAGGTACCCTGAAGAATTAAGTGGTGGACAGCAGCAAAGGGTGGGAGTGGCAAGAGCTTTTGCTATGGATTCGGATATAGTTCTTATGGACGAACCATTCAGTGCTCTTGATCCCATAACTAAAAACCAGCTTCAGGATGAATTGTTTGATCTGCAGCAGGAATTGAAAAAGACAATAGTATTTGTAACTCATGATATGGATGAAGCAATAAAACTTGGAGATAGAATATGCATAATGAAGGATGGCAATATACTTCAATTTGATATTCCGGAAGAAATATTGAAAAATCCAGCACATGGTTTTGTAGAAGAATTCATAGGAAAGAATAGAATTTGGAATAAGCCTGAATTTATAAAGGCAAGAGATATAATGATAACTAATCCTGTAGTAACCAATTCAGAAAGAACAATAGTTCAGGCGGTAGAAATAATGAGGGCAAATAAAGTGGATGCACTTATGATCGTAGATAAGACTTCGAAACTAATTGGCATAACAACCATTAAAGATATAAGAAGAGGTATGGATAAGACCTTGAAATTGAAAGATATAATGGAAAAGAATATATTTTCGGTGGATGAAGAAGACAGCATAGTTGATGTACTTAAGGAGATAAATGATGAGAAAGTAGGATATATACCTGTTCTGGATAATAAAGGTAAATTGGCAGGACTTATTACTAGAAGCAGTCTAATAACAGTTTTAAGTACTCAATTTTTGGATGCAGAGGAGGTTATCCAATGAATTCGATAGTGGAATTTTTCAATTTTGTGGCAAACAGGTCGGAAGAAATATTAAAGCTTTTTTTCCAGCATATAGAGCTTACATTACTGGCGGTTGTTATAGCTGTGTTGATAGGTGTACCTCTGGGGATACTCATAGAAAAAAACAAAAAAATATCCTCTATTATAATAGGAATAGCAAATATAATACAGGCAATTCCCAGTCTGGCACTTTTAGGATTCTTGATTCCAGTTATAGGTATAGGAAGTAAGCTTGCGGTTGTAATGGTGATTCTATATTCACTTCTGCCGATTATAAAAAATACATATACCGGACTGGTAGGTATAAATCCAAACATTATAGAAGCGGCTGAAGGAATGGGTATGACGGAGCCGCAGATATTAAAAATCGTGAAACTGCCTCTTGCACTTCCTGTAATAATGGCAGGTATAAGGATATCAGCTGTTACAGCGGTAGGACTTATGACAATAGCAGCTTTTGTAGGAGCAGGAGGCCTGGGTTATATGGTATTTACCGGAGTCCAAAGTGTAAACAATGATATGATACTTTCAGGGGCAATACCAGCCTGTATATTAGCTCTTATAATAGACTTCTCAATTGGATCAATTGAGAAGTCAGTAACCAGAAAAAAGAGAAGAAAAAGAAAATCTTCGTTGAAATATAAAAGTATAGCAGCTTTTGCAATCTGCATAATCATAGTTCTGGGATCAGTATTTTATTATAAAAATTCAAAGGATACTGTAGTAGTTGGAGGAAGAAATTTTACGGAGCAGACTATTATGGTATATATGGTTGGGGAACTTATTGAAAAAAACAGTGATGTAAAAGTAGAGTATAAGCCTAATCTAGGTGGGACAAATGTAATGTTCAATGCAATGAAATCGGGAAATATGGATATAGGTGTGGAATATACTGGTACTGCGTTTATGAGCATAATGAAACGTGACCTGGTTCAGGATTCTGATAAGGTATACAGAACAGTTAAAGATTATTATAAGAAGAATTTCGGGATAGAGTGGCTTGAACCAATTGGATTCAACAATACATATACCCTTGCTGTGTCGAGGGATACTTCAGGTAAATATGGATTGAATACAATGTCCGATCTTGCAAAGATAAGTAATGATCTGCGGTTGAGCTGTACCATGGATTTCAGGGAAAGACCGGATGCATTGAAGGCAGTCGAAAAAGTGTATGGAATTAATTTTAAGGACGTAAAAGGTATAGATGGTGGACTGAGGTATACTGCATTAAATCAAAAAGAATCAGATGTAATTGATGCTTTTTCTACGGATGGATTGCTCAAACAATTTGATCTGAAAATTCTAAAAGATGATAAAGGTGCATTTCCACCATATTATGCAGTTCCTACTATAAGAAGTGAAGTACTTAAAAAGAATCCTGAACTTAAAGACATTTTAAATAAGCTTGCAGGTAAAATAGATGATGAAACTATGATGGAGTTAAATTACAAAGTTGATAGTCTGGGACAGAAACCTGAAGCAGTTGCAGATCAATTTTTAAGGGAGAAAAAGCTTGTAAAATAAAAAAAGATATAATTAACAAATTGTTCATATAATTGCCATGAATGTGCCATGTTATTAATGTAAAATCTATGTTATTAATGTTAAAAAGTAGTTAAGCGAGGGAAGAGGAAAAACGATGAAGGCAAAGAGCGAAAAGATCTTTCACTTTATATTCAACTTTATATTTAACAATGTAGATATTATATTATTTAGTGTTCTCATTTTTATTAAATTATTCAAGTATTCTGAGGCTATTTCTCCAGACTATTTGTATAAGGCGGTTATATTGCCTATAATAGCTTCCATAGCTGTTCTGGTAAGTATTTCCCTGATGTTCAAGGAAAAATCCAGAGTCAGTTTTCTCTATATTTCCAACATAGTAATAAGTTGTATGCTTATTGCAGATATTATGTATTATAGATATTTCAAGGATATAACAACATTGTCTGCAGTGAGAAATGCCAAGCTGCTTGTTGGTGTATCGGACAGTGTAACCAATTTATTCAATTTTAAAGACATGTTTTATATACTGGATGTTTTTATATTGGTTCCATTTGAGAGAATCTATAAAAGGGTAAAGCAAAATTCCCTTACCTTTCCAAAGAGAATGTTAAGCTTTATAATTGTATTTGCAATTGGGATAGGTGTCAATGCAAAAGTACTGTATGGGGTTTCAAAAAGCCAGCCTACGCTATTGACTGCAATGAGCAATAGAATCTATCTTACTAAAATGATAGGAAATATAGACTTTCATATAGTGGATGCATATAACTTCATAAGTACAAATATAAAAAATTCTAAAAAACTTCCACTGGAAAGGCAGAATGAAATAAAGAGTTATTTTGAAAATAATAGTAAAATTAATGGACAGGCTACTGTAATAAAGGGAAAATACGAGGGAAAAAATTTAATAGTAATACAGGTGGAGGCACTGCAGGAATTTGTAATAAACAAGAAGGTAAATGGACAGGAAATAACTCCAAATTTGAATAGATGGATTAAAAAAAGCATGTATTTTAACAATTATTATTATCAGGTAGCAGGAGGTACTACTTCGGATGCCGAATTTATGTCAAACAATTCATTGTATCCTGCACAATCAGGAGCAGCCTACTATACTTACAGCGGCAATACCTATGATTCCCTGGGGGTTGCTTTAAAAAACAAAGGATACTATACTGCTGCATTTCATGGGAATACTGAAGGATTCTGGAACAGAAATGTAATGTACAAGGCTGAGGGATTTGACGATTTTTATGGAGAACACAGCTTCAATGTAGATGAAATAATAGGCCTGGGACTTAGTGATGAATCATTTTTAAAGCAGTCTCTTGACAAGATGAAAAAATTAAAACAGCCATATTATTCTTTTCTGGTAACCCTTACAAGCCATTTCCCGTATGATGCAGGAGAAAAATATGGTGACTTTGATGTAGGAGAGTATAAGGGTACTTTTATTGGAGATTATTTGAGGGCTATACACTATACTGATGCTCAACTGGGAAGGTATTTAGATGCTCTTGAAAAGGATGGTATACTTAAAAATTCAGTTTTGGCCATGTATGGAGATCATTTTGCAATACCAAAGGACAAAATTGACCAATTGTATAAATTTGAAAATGTAAGCAATCAAAATGATTATAGCTGGTTCATGTATCAGAAGGTTCCGCTTATAATGCATTTCCCTGATGGAAGCAATACTGGTGTTGTGAATCACAACTATACATGCCAAATGGATTTGTATCCTACTTTGGCAAATCTGCTTAATATTGAGAATAAATATATGCTTGGGAAGGATATGCTTAACAGCAAAAGTGGAAAAGTCGTATTCAGAAATGGTTCCTTTATAGATGGTAAAAATTTATATGTATCCTGGTCAAACAGTTACTATGATCTTGCTACGGGAAAGCCTGTTCAGGAAACTGCAGAGTTGAGGAAGGAAAAAGATAAATATACTAAGGAACTTCAGTATTCGGATGATTTTTTAAATCATAACTTATTGAAAACTTTTATGAATGAAGACAAATAATAAACAACTAGCTTGGACATGAGTTTATGTTCAAGTTAGTTGTTTATTTAGCTGTTCAGATGAATTCTTATAAAAACCACCAGAGCCAGAAAGGAAAACCACCAGGATAATAGTAAGGGTAATCGTATCTTCTCCTTCTTCTGCGTCGTCTTCTGGATCTTGTCATGTTGTCAGGATCATAGTCTTCATCATCATTTTCGCTGTCTGAGTAAGCACTATTGTATATTGTATCATTGTCTTTTTGTGGATAATATTGATTTGGCGCTGGCATCATTTCGGGAATACCGGGCACTATTCCGTAAGGCATCATCCCATAGGGAATCATTCCACATGGCATAGGCATATTATTATAATAGTCTTCGTTATCAATGCAACTAGAATCATAACATCCAGTGCTGCAGCTGGAATCATCGTTTATGTCGATTATTTGACCTTTGTCCTCATAGTCATTTTCTTGATCTTTAAACTTCATATTCATCCTCCATACAATTGACTATAATATTAAAGTATGTAACCGGACATATAATTGTTACAAATTTATAAGTTAATCATGTATTTTTACATTTAAAAGATCAAGTATAAACATGAATAAAGGTATTCCAATGAGGAGACCCCATACTCCAAGTATGTGTTCTGAAACTATCAATATTATAAAAGTAAAAAATATCGGTATTTTTACTTTTGATGACATGAGCTTTGGATTCAGTATATAGCTTTCTATACAGTGTATTATGGCTACCATGATGAGTACATATACAACTTTGGTCAATCCACCTATATTAAAGGCTATGAGAGACAGCGGAACAAGTGATATTATAACTCCGGCTACAGGTATGAGGCTGAGTACGAATATCATGAATCCAAGGGTTAAAAGCTGTGGAAAGTCTAATATGGACAGCATTATCACTGATAAAATTGTGTTTACAAAAGCTATTACTAATTGAGCCTGAACTACCTTACCGAAAGAATTCAAAAAATTTTTTCCAAAGAAAACAAGGTATTTATATAATCCGGATATCTTGCTATGTTCGAATTTTTTTGTAAATTCAGCCAGTGTCCTTTTTTCCAGAAGGAAAAACATACTCAACATAATTGATATGAATATGTTGATACTCCATTTCCCGATATCTGATACCAATTGTATGGATGCATTAAAACCGGACTTTATGTAACTTTTAATATCTATTTGACCTAACATGTCTACCAAATATTTTTGAATTATGTCTGAACTGTCATTATCAGTGAACTGAAGCTCGGAAAAATAGCTTACAAGTGATTTCGTCTGATTTATGAGCTGAGGAATATATTTTACTATTATAAATATGATAGATGAAAATAATGCAGCATACAGTATTGATGTAATTAAATTCTCAATGGCAGGAGTTACTTTTTTAAATCCTCTTAATATAAATGATTGAAGACTGTTCATTATGTAGGAAAATAAAAAAGTAAGCAGAAATAAATTTAATAGAGACTGAAATGTATAGAAAAATAATATTATGGCTACAAATAGAAGTGCTCTCTTTGTAGATTCTTTTGAAAAAAAATCTGTAAAAAAGTTCATATTAGCTCCCCTCAATAATAATATTTTATATTTCTAAAAAACATTATAATGATTAAATGGCTACAATTTCAATACATATTGGATAAAAAAGTGTCCAATAATAAAAAAATAATGAATTTCATACAATAAAATGTTGACATAAGAACATATGTTCGTTATAATTAGATAACAAATTAATTTCGGGTAATATTTCTGTAAGGTTTCATATATATTATTATATAGTTTCATCTATTAAATCTAATAATGGAGGTTTTGTCAAATGAGGGGATATAATCTTTTTGTAAGCATAAATTATAATGACGGCAGCAGAATTGTGTCTAAAAATAGCCTTAAAGTAAATAATGCAAATGTAAATTCAGGAAAATACATAGTGGGCAGTGGGATCATAAATAAGAGAAGAGGCAGTATAATATATACAGCGAAAACCATGAATGAAGTAAAACAGGTCACTGAAAATACAGGGCTTTCTAAAAATATACCAATAAAATACAAAATAGCTTTTATACCAAAGGAGTTATAGTTTGATATGCTGTTGATGATTTATGTCAATGGCTTTTTTTATAAATTTATATAAATTGATGAACTGTTGACTTATAGACACATATAGTGTACTATGTATATAGATCACTATATGTGTAAAAAGCTATAATGGAGGTGCAGTATGAAAACTGAATTTGATCCTAATATACCTATATACAAGCAGATAATGGATGGAGTTAAAAGAAGTATAGTATCTGCTGAAGTAAAGCCAGGTGACAAGCTCCTATCTATAAGGGAGATGTCTGAAAAACTTAAAGTTAATCCGAATACTATTCAAAGAGCTTATCAGGAGTTAGAAAGACTGGGTATTACATATACTCAGAGGGGAATGGGAAATTTTGTTAAAGAGGATGTGGGTATGGTGAAAAGATTGAAAGAAGAAATGGCAGAAAAAATAATAGAAAGGTTTATAGATGGAATGAGAAATATAGGATTTACAAATTCGGAAATAGTTAGTATAGTCAAGGACAAGATTGAAAATGAAAATACTGAAGAGGAGGGCAAATAGATGGAAACTTTGCTTAAATGCTCAAATTTGAAAAAGATATACTTTAATAAAAAAGCCCTGGATGGACTGGATATAGAGATAGCAAAAGGAAGGATAGTTGGCCTTCTTGGACCGAATGGAAGTGGAAAGACAACATTTCTTAAAATTGCAGCTGGAATATTGAAGCAGAGTTCAGGAGAAATACTTATAGATAATAATAAACCTGGAATTATTACAAAAGCAGAAGTTTCATATCTTCCTGACAAAGATTATCTGTTCAAATGGATGAAAATAAAGGATGCCATTAATTTTTTTAATGACATGTATAAGGATTTTGACTATGAAAAAGCCGTAAAGCTTCTTGAATTTATGAATCTTGATATGGATAGCAGAGTGAAGACACTTTCAAAGGGAATGAGTGAAAAACTGTATTTGACTTTGGTTCTCTCAAGAAACGCAAAATTGTATATACTTGATGAACCTCTTGGAGGTGTTGATCCTACCACAAGACAAAAAATACTTGATGCCATACTGAATATATATGACAAGGAAAGTTCAATACTCATAACAACACATCTTGTAAGTGATATAGAAAGATTGTTTAATGATGTTATCTTTATATCGGAAGGAAAAAAAATATTGTCCGGTGATGCCGAAGAACTCAGGTCAGAACGTGGTAAATCAATAGATGAAATATACAGGGAGGTATTCAAATAATGTTTAATCTTGTTAAATATGATGTAAAAAGCTATTATAAGGATTTTATCATAATGATATGTGCCATGGTACTTCTGAATCTGGCATTGTCAATTAAAATAAACAACTGGGGTCCAGATGCAATACTTGGATTGAGTATGGCAATAAGCTTTGTAGCAGGTATTGTAGCTATAATATGGAATGTAAGAGTGTTTAGCAGGGACATGTATGAGGATACAGGATATCTCCTGTTTACAACTCCCAAAAGTGGGTATACAATTCTTGGAAGCAAGGTTATAACATCTATTGTACAGGTACTCGCAGTAGCAGTAGTTTCATTGATTAGTATACTGATCTGGATTAATATATTAAAGGTAACCTCAGGATTCGTGTTTGATGTAAGAAGGATATTTGATCTGGTTATAAAAAATTTAAGTGCCAGTTTTATTATATTGTCCATTTTAGGTTCATTTGTAATTTATATGATCTTTCTTCTTACGGTATATCTTGCAATAACTTTAAGCAAGGTTGCAATTAAAAATAAAAAGTTTGGTAAAGTAGGAAGCTTTGTTATATTTATAATACTGGCAGTGGTTGAGGGAAAATTGCAGGACATTTTAATGAAGTTATTTCCGCAGACATTAAAACTGAGTGTAGTATCTTCAAAGGCTAAAGATCTGTTTATAACTTCAAATGATTTTATAGATGTAAATGTATCCCTGGTAATATCCAGTATAGTAATCATGGTTGTTACATTCTGGATTACAGCCTATCTTCTGGAGAACAAGCTGGATTTATAATATAAGAGGCCATAAAGTCCCACTCTTTGCTTTGATTTTATATATCAATAATGCTATATATCACTATTGATATATAAATGAAAGATGATATAATTAAATATAATATTTATTAAAATTGTCTGTTAGTTTTGGGAGGAATAGTTTTGGAAAAAATAGCTTTGATAACGGATTCAACCAGCGATTTGCCGGAGGAGATAGTAAAAAGATATAATATCTACATAATGCATTATAGAATAATATATAAAGACAGAGAATACAGAGACAAGATAGATATAAATCCTGATTATGTTTACAAGAATTTACACATAGAAATTCCAACATCGTCCATACCGCCTGTAGATGAAATGGAAAATACATTTAGTCTTCTTGAAAAACAAGGATATACCAATGCAATAATTGTAACTTTGTCAAGTGGTTTAACAGGATTTTATAATGGAATAAAGCTTGTAAGTGGAAATCATCCAAATATAAAAACTCATATAGTTGATTCCAAGTCCATATCCGTTGGAGAGGGTATTATAATTATGGAATGTGCGAAGTTAATAGAAAAAGGAATGAATTTTGATGATATAGTAAAAAGCATTCCATCCATAAAGAAGAGGATAAATTTGTTTTTTATAGTCGGTACCCTGGAATATTTAAAGAAAGGAGGAAGAATTGGAAAAGTTGCTGGAACTATAGGTGAACTTTTAAATATAAAGCCTATTATATCCGTGGACAGTAGTGATGGAAAATATTATACATATGATAAAGTAAGAGGAAGAAAGAAGTCTCTAAACAGAATGATAGAAATAGCATATAAAATTTTGAATATGAAAAAATGCAACTTATATGTCGTGCATGGGTTTGCACTTGAGGAAGCACGAAATGTATTTGAAAGAGTGAAGAGACACTCCAATATAATTTCATCAAAGTTTTGCGGCTCTATAAGCCCGGTGGCGGGAGCCCACAGTGGACCTGGTCTTGTCGGAATGCTGCTTTTTGAAGAAGAATAATTTGCAATGGATAGGCCTAAATTTACTAAAAGTACCAAAGAACAGGAGAAGATGTTGTACAGGGAGTACAAAAAAAAGCTGGAGAATCTAAAAAAAATAAAAAAAGAGCGTGAATCAGTAGGTCAGGTATTTACAAAAGGGCTTCTTCCTTTGTATGTTATGTACATTTTAAGTCTGGGACCAACCAATGGAAACGAAGTATCACATAAAATCGGGGAAAGAACGGATGGAAGGTGGATTCCAAGTACAGGTGGAATTTATCCGATTTTAAAAAAACTTGAGAAAAATAATATGGTGGAAGGCAGATGGGATGATTCAAATAAAAAAATGCAGAAGATATATTATTTGACGGATATAGGAAATGCAGAACTTGAGCATAGAAAATATCTTTTGAAAAACAAGATAGAGGAGGCACTTGAGGTATTTGAAATAGTATATAGGGATTTGTATGGAGAAGGAGATTGATGTATGTTTTAAAAATCATGCATCAATCTCCTTCTAATTTACTTTTCTTTTTTTCTCTTTTTGTTTTTCATATTCTCTGTATTCTTTAAATGAGTAGTTTCTTGATCTATTTATGCTATAGATTCCATAAGCTATAGTCAATATGGCGGCACCATAACTTATTATATTTACCATAGTGGATGACAAGAGATTTTTAGTCAGGTTGTCCTCAAAAACCAGTTTGAAAGATGTATGTGCAAGCACGGCAGCACCTATATAGGTAACTATTGGATATCGCTTCATTAGAGTGGCTACAAACTGACTGCCGAAAAATATAATAGGTATATTCAGAATCAGACCAAATATTATAAGTATGGTATTCCCGTCTGCAACGCTGGCTATTGCAAGGACATTATCCAGGCTCATGGTTGCATCCGCAGCTACTATGCTGAGAATTGCGCCCATAAATTTATTCGAAGAGTTTATATGTATATCATTATTGTCACCATTTTTTTGTTCGGGTTTTATAAAATTAAAAGTGATATATATTAATATAATTCCCCCTATAAGTCTTATGGGAAGCCATTCTATTACCAAAATGTAAGTTATCAGGCAGGCAAATATTATCCTTAAAACTACAGCAGCAATAACTCCAATCAGGGAGGCTGCTTTTGCATGCTTTTTTGGTAGATTTCTGGTGGCAAGTGCAATAACACCTATGTTGTCACCACTTAATACTATATCCAGAAGAGTAATTTGCAGAACACTTACTGCAAAAGCGGTTAGATTTTCCATATTTTTAGCTCCTTATTAATTAGTCTTTGATTGTATATTCAACAACTATTAATATTTTATCATAAATTTACAAGAATATAAAGCGGGTAATCTTATAATATAGTTACAATACATGCTATATAAGTTTTTAAACACCACATAGCTTTATTAAACTTTTGATATTACTAATTTATGTATACTTTATTTTCAATATATTTATAACTAGTTTTTATTTTAGTTCATACATGTACACTTTTAGTATGAATTGTGCTAAAATAATTCTAAAATAAATTATTTCGGAGTTGTTTTTAAATGAGTTTGGAAGTTAAAGCTACTGAAGATACAAAATCCAAAATCAAGTTGGAGAAACCTAGATTATACAAAGTTGTTATATATAATGATGATTATACTACCATGAATTTTGTAATTGAAGTTTTGATGAAGATATTTATGAAACAGCTGGAAGAGGCTACTAGGATAATGTATGATGTACATAAACGGGGGATTGGAATTGCAGGAATCTACTGCTATGATATAGCTCAAACGAAAATGATTCAGGCTATGGATATGGCAAAAAACAGTGGATTTCCACTGAAATTTAGTATGGAAGAGGAATAGCTTATGAAACTGGATAAAATAGTAAATGAAATTATAAATGCTGCCTATGACGAGGCAAAATACTGTAAACACGAATATTTTACTCCCGAACATATTCTATATGCATCTCTGTTCTTTTTAGAAGGAATAGATATTATAGAAGGATGCGGTGGTAATGTACAGGATATAAAAAGGGATCTCATGCAGTATTTCAATGATCACATAGATACTATCGACAAAGGGGAGCCTGTTGAAACTGTTTCTCTTCAAAATATAATTACTTCTGCAGGTGAACATGTCCTTGCTTCTGAAAAGGAAGTCATACGATTGGGGGATATATTCATATCCATATATGACGAGGAGAAAAGTTTTGCCAGTTACTATTTAAAAAAGCAGGGAATAAAGAGAATAGATATATTGAACTATATAACTCATGGAATCTCTGAAAAGGGTGCAGAATACAATGAAAAGAATGAGTCAAAATACAATTTTGAAAGTGACCTT
>Ga0334882_1001795_pt1 | contig 24045 bp, 20 predicted proteins | sample GraSluR1_MG_5_FD_207226 | JGI IMG/M metagenome (GOLD analysis project Ga0334882, IMG submission 207226) | Sludge microbial communities from methane-producing bioreactor in Wageningen University, Netherlands - Granular Sludge_15_04-R1 | ecosystem: Engineered > Bioreactor > Anaerobic >...
AGAAACAGAGATAGTTGCCGCTGAAGCCTGCACAATGATACAGATAGAATATGAGGACCTGCCGGTCGTGGTTGACTCAGTGGCTGCCATGTCGGGAAAAGAAGTTGATATTCACCCGCACGTGAAAAACAATATCGCCTGGTATGATCGGGTAAGAAAAGGCGATGTGGAGGAAGCATTTTCTTACGCCGATATCATCATCGAAAACGAGTACGTCACACCTGTCCAGGAACATGCTTACTTACAGCCTGAGGCTGGGGTGGCTTATCTCGATGAAGAAGAACGCATCACCGTTATTGTTGCCGGACAGTGGACACATGAAGATCAGGAGCAAATTGCGCATGCGCTGGCCATGCCCGTTGACAGGATTCGTGTAATCTATCCTGCTATCGGTGGTGCCTTTGGCGGACGGGAAGATATGTCTTTGCAGATTGTTCTGGCGCTGGCGGTCAAAAAACTGGCAGCGATGGGCATTAAAAGACCGATCAAATCCATTTGGAGCCGTGAGGAATCTATCATCGGCCATGGAAAGCGCCACGAATACCGCATTTATTCAAAATGGGGAGCAACCAAAGAGGGCAAAGTCATTGCTTCATACACGAAAATTGTGTCAGACGCCGGCGCCTATATGTATACTTCCAACAAGGTGCTGGGAAATTCTGTGTTGGTCTGTAACGGTCCTTGCGAAATCCCCAACGTCAGCATTGATGCCTACACCGTTTACACCAACAATATCCCGGGAGCAGCTTTCCGCGGATTTGGTGCGCCACAAGGGCTATTTGCTGGCGAAATGCAAATGAACCACCTGGCAGAAGCCCTTGGTATGGATCCTGTTGAAGTCCGTATGCGCAATGTCTACCAACCGGGTTCGTTGATCAATGTAGATTCACCCATACCAGAAGGGGTGACCATGGAAAAGGTGCTGGAAGACTGTGCCCTGGCTTCTGGTTACACCCGCGATGAGAAAGGTGTTTGGCAAAAAGCCAATGGAAAAAAGCAAGCTGATTCAGTAATAAAAAGAGGCAAGGGAATCGCCTCTGGCTTCAAAAACATTGGCTTTTCTTACGGTTATCCCGAACATTGCTGGGCAATTATCGAACTGTATGGCGAAGAGACAATTGACAAAGTGATTCTCCGCCATGCTGCCGCCGAGGTAGGGCAGGGGGCGCATACTGTCATTAAGCAAATGGCAGCGGAAGGTCTGGGGGTTGCATTGGCGATAGTTGAAACGGACTATTCCGACACTGCCACCTCAAAGAGTTCAGGCAGTGTTTCCGCATCACGCATGACCTTCATGGCTGGGAATGCGGTCAAAGAAGCCACTGCCATTGCACTCCATCGCTGGCAGATGGGTGAACGGCCGGTAAAGGTCACCCACAAGTATCTGGCTCCCCAAACCTCCAATTTTGATCCCGATACCGGGTATTGCATGCCCAATTTTACCTATGCGTATGCCGCAGAAATGGTTGAGGTCTCTGTGAATACCGATACCGGCCAAATTTTTATTGAGAATGTGACGGTATCAGACGACATTGGCAAGGCAATCAATCCGCAGCAGGTTGTTGGGCAAATCGAAGGCGGTATTGCGCAGGCGTTGGGCTATGTCATCACAGAAAATTTCATCCATGAAAATGGACATGCCCGAACCAATCGGTTGTCTACCTATTTGATCCCTACTGTTCTTGATATTCCAAAAAAGGTGGAATCCCGCTTGTTGGAATATCCTGACCCATTTGGTCCATGGGGTGCCCGTGGTGTAGGTGAACTTCCCTACCTTGCATTTGCACCAGCCGTCATGGCAGCCGTTCATGATGCAATTGGAGTCTGGTTCCACACATTTCCGCTGACGCCTGAGCGGGTGTTGGCTGGATTGGGCAAAATCACGCTTGACCATTAAACAACACTCCTTTGCTGCCGTTATACTTGCAGCAGGAAAGAGCAGCAGGTTTGGTGGACAGAAAGTGCTGGTTGATTGGAATGGTCAGCCGCTGATCCGCCATATTGCTTTGCATGCTATAGAGACTGGCCTTTCCCCCGTCATTGTGGTTTTAGGCGCTTTACTGGAGCCGATCAGGCGGTCATTGATTGGGTTGGACATCAAGTTCGTTCACAATACCGAAATTGAAAAAGGGATGGGCAGCAGTCTGCGATCGGGTTTCAAGGCATTGCCAAAAACTGTTGATGGTACTTTTTTGTTTTTGGGCGACCAACCTTACGTGGATCAATTGCTGATTAAGGCATTAGTTGACCATCACGGCAGAGGCGATGTAATCCTACCTGCCCATGATGGCAAGCCGGGACATCCGGTATTGTGGAACCGCAGTACGTTCGAACGTATCGTCAATATGGACGACAACGAAACCGGCAGAACCATCCAGAAAGAATTTGCCTGTTTCTTTCTGGATTGGTCTGATCCAATGATATTACGCGATATTGACACCCGAGAAGATTATCAGCGTTTGTTGGAAGACAATCTTTCAGGGGAAAGCGAGCAGTAATTCCACTGCAGTTTCATATACCACAGGACCCATCCCATCGATATCATCGAATGGTACATCCGGTTGGAGGCCGCTGCCTTCCTTGAAATCAGGTAAGGCAGGAAACCACCATTTGGCATTGGTAATATGCATGGATGATTGGTCTTGAAGATCAAAAACAAGCTGGATGGTATTCTTCCCGTAAGTATCTTTTCCAACCAACAATGCCCTGTGATTCGCCTGCAGAGCGCCGGCAAAGATTTCTGCTGCGCTGGCTGTATTTTCATTCACCAAAATGATAAGAGGTAATTCTCGCATTTTGCCATTTTGATTGGTTTTTACTGTTTTGATTGCCTCGCCTTTTGCTTGTTGGTTGATGATGACCTGATCCTTCTCCAAAAATAACTTTACCATAGAGATACCGCTATCAAGCAAACCGCCTCCATTATTGCGCAAATCGATCAAAAAACGGTCGGCTCCCTGATCTTGCAATGACTCGATTGCCTGGATCAATTCATCAGAGGTTGTACCAGCGATGATATTGATTTTAATCACACCAATTTGCGGATAGTCATCATCAAGATATGCCAACAATGAAGGCAAAGGAACTTCTGCACGCCTTATGGAAAAAGTTTCCTCCATTTGATAGGCAGGGAATTGCAGCACAGTGATAGAAACACTCGTACCCACTTCTCCCCGGATATCTGCGATGATTTCATCCAGGTTTGCGTAATCTGTTATCAATTTTCCTTCCACCCTGAACAAACGATCATGCTGTTGGAGGCCTGCATTACTGGCTGGCGAGTTGGGGTAGGGGAGCAGGTAATAATGGCCATCTTCGCGTACTTCGATCAATGAACCAATGCCGCCATAAGAACCTGTTAATTGGTTGGTTTGCAATTCATGCTGGGCAGGTTCGATGTGGCTGGTAAAAGGATCCCCGTAGGCCTGAACCAAACCGCGGATCATGCCATATTCTATTCGCATGTCTGCTGTAATTTCTTTTAAGCCATATTGGTCTATCAAAGAGAAGGCTTCGTCAAGCACCGGGAACGAGGAGGACGGTGACTGACTGATTCTTTCTGCGATGATAAAGCCCAGGCCAAAGGCTCCCAATATCACAAAAATTTGGAGAGTTAAAAATAAAACGACAAATAGTTTGCTTTTACTCATCACTTAACGTCTTTGGTCTTGAAGATATATTGCTGGAATTTGTCTTGCAGTACTGTCATTTCCTCCGCCGGCAGAAGCACGGGGCTGCCTGCGGCACTGGCGAACAGATACATCTGCGCCAATAATTCCACATGTTCTGCGATGATGAAACATAGGTCAATATCCGAGCCGACCGACACAACCCCATGGTTGGCAAGCAGAGCAGCGTTGTAGGTACCAATACCTTTGGCGATATTTTCTGCCAGAGTTTTGGTGCCAAAGGTGGCATATTCTATCACCGGCACACAATCACCGATCAAGCCCACCAAATAATGTAACGGAGGAATAGGCTTGCGTAAACAAGCCATAGCTGTGGCATACACAGAATGTGAATGAATGACAGCATTTACATCCATTCGTTGTTGAAATAGGGCAAGATGAAATTGCATCTCACTGGAGGGCTTGTTTTTGCCTTCCACAACAGCCCCTTGTGGAGAAACAACCATGATATCTTCCGGGTTTATCTTGAAGTAATTCATGCTGCCAGGGCTGATTGCGATCAGCCCTTCTTCGCGGTTATAAATGCTGATGTTGCCGCCTGACCCGGTGGTGAGCTTATGATCGATCATCTTCCGACAATAATCCAATACCTGTTGACGTTCATGTAGTAAACGCATATAGACCGTTTCCTTTACTATGGTTTCGAAGTTCGCTGATAAGTATAATATAATTGGTCACACTTAATCTGATTGGAGAAATGATGAGAATTCTCAGACTTACCACCATTTTATTTATTTTCGGGCTGATAATAAGCGCCTGTGCACAGCAACCCCCCGCTGTTCAGGTGGTTGAAACGTACTTCAATGCCATTGTCGAGCAAAATGATGCGCTCATACCGCAAATTGTTTGCGAAGAATGGCAGTTTGACGCCTATTTAGAGATGGATTCATTCCTTGCTGTTAACCCCGTGTTGGAAGATTTGTCTTGTACTGTCGTTTCCGAGGACCAAAATTCAGCAATTGTCAATTGTCAGGGCAGTATCTTAGCGACTTACAATGAGGAGCAGCAAAAAATTGACCTGTCCAACCGTAACTTCATCGTTCGCAAAGAGGCCAATGAGTGGCTGATATGTGGTCAGCGTTAAAATTTTTTTTTACAAGGTATATATTTACACGTGAAAATGGCCTTGCCATCCTGCTGTGCTTGATGTTGATCCTGATCATCATACTGACCAGTGACGCTTCGCCTCAATGGATATATCAGGGTTTTTAAATGGATTACCAGCAAATACTTTTTTTTATCCTGGCCGCCCTGGTTATTCGCTATTTTCCGGTCTCAAACATCCGGAAATGGTTGCTATTGACGACCAGTATAGTTTTTCTTTACTGGCTTCAACCACTTTCGCCCATCCGTTATCTTGATTTTTACCTGCCGACAATTCTGCTTTTGCTTACATCACTCAGCTGGTTCATCATCACTCCTCCTGACAACCGCTATCACAAAGAGAATCTTTTGGCATTGGCTATCACATTTGGGTGTCTTTTCTTCATCAATGCTACCCGATGGTTTGGCCTAACCGGCATAATCACTGCCTCCAGGCCTCCGGCTTTGTCATTTCTGCTGATTTCTGTCGTTGGCTTGTTTCTATTTTTCTGGTTGCTCAGGAATCAAGAAGCAAAAACCAATCGTTGGTTGGGCACAGTCTTCTTAATTTTTTTTATCATTCTGCTGGTCATTTTGAAAAGCCCAACCCTTAATCAATGGACTGCGAAACAGATTGGCGTGATGCAAAACCAGTCATTTTCATCCAACATTCGCTTTGACATCCGCTGGCTGGGCGTCTCCTATGTCATATTTCGCTTGCTTCACACCATCAAAGATTGCCAATCCAACCGCCTCAGTGGTGTTGGGTTGGCAGACTACATGAATTATGTAATTTTCTTTCCATCGCTATCAGCGGGTCCAATCGACAGGATTCAACATTTCTCAGAAGAACTAAACCTGAACATGCCATTACCAGATAGGAATAACCTTGTCAGCGCAGCCTGGCGCATTTTCCTCGGGCTTTTCAAAAAATTTGCCCTGGCTGACACTCTCGCCATTATTGCGATTCACAACCTTAACCTGAACCAGATCCAGGGCAGCAACTGGATATTGATTAGCATTTATGCCTATGCGGCGATGATCTGGTTAGACTTTGATGGTTATACTGATATCGCCATAGGACTGGGACAAGTATTTGGCATAAAACTACCTGAAAATTTTAACAAACCTTACCTTCGTCCCAACATTAAGCTGTTCTGGGACAACTGGCACATGACTTTGACCCAATGGTTTAGGGCCTACTACTTCAATCCTGTGAGTCGAACACTGCGCAGAAAATGGAAAACTGTACCTGTTGGCGCGATGGTTTTTTTCATGCAAATGACAACCATGTTGTTAATCGGGTTTTGGCATGGGGTCACCTGGAATTTTGCTGTGTGGGGGCTGTGGCATGGACTGGGCCTTTTCGTCCACAACCGCTGGTCTGCCTGGTTAGAACAAAAACAACAAAGCACTTCATCCCCCATATGGCAAAAAGCAAGGCTGGCAGGTGGTGTGTTGTTAACCTTTCATTTCGTAGCTTTTGGTTGGGTATGGTTTGCCATGCCTTCCATGAAACAATCGGTGCAGGTTTTCAGTTCGATTTTCGGCGGTACTCATGGATAAGAAGGCGGCCCAATCTATCAATCCTATCCGGTTGCTGCTAAAAGCCCTGGTTTTATTCATCATTATCAATATCCTTTGGGCGGCGTTTGAACCGCAGCCGGGTTATTACTCCATCTATTCACACCTCGTAAGAGGCCGGCCCAGGTTTCCTTTCGGTGAAGTCCCGCAGCTTGCCTACAATTTCACCCTTGATAATCTTCACGCCATGTTCGAATCCCATGAAATTGATATATTGCCAAACCCAAACCAGTACACGGTGCTCGTGTTGGGTGATTCCTCAGTCTGGGGCACCTTACTGTTGCCCGAAGAAACGTTGTCTGGTCAGTTAAATTCACTGGGGTTGACTGAAGCAGAAAGCAATTTGCCGATTCGTTTTTACAACCTGGGTTATCCGACATTATCATTGACAAAAGATTTGATCATCCTGGATGAGGCCTTAGACGAGTACGAACCAGACATGGTCATCTGGCTGGTCACTCTGGAATCCATGCTCTGGGAACATCAATTACGATCGCCCATCGTACAAGCAAACCCACATAAAATTGAGCATCTGACAAACCGGTACAACATCTCATTTTCCAAAGCCGCTAATCAGGTAGAATTTCTGAATTTCTGGCAGCGTACGCTCATTGGCAGAAGACGGGAAATCGCCGATATCATCCGGCTGCAGCTATATGGCATTTTGTGGGATGCTACCGGCATCGATCAATACTACCCCGAAGAGTACACAGCTGCTGCCCGGGAACTTGACAATGATAAGACATATTATGAGTATAGAGAAGGCATGCTCACAGGTGAAGACCTCGCTACGGAATTGCTTGTGGCTGGTAAAAATATGGATAGGCAAATCCCGTTTTTGATTGTGAATGAACCTGTTTTGATCAGCCAGGGAGAAAATAGCGATGTTCGCTATAATTTTTATTACCCCCGCTGGGCTTATGATCAATATCGTGTCATTATGTCCCAACAAGATGATGCCAATCATTGGGACTATATTGATGCCTGGGATTTGGTGTCTCAAGAAGAGTTCACCAACAGCGCCATTCACCTAACTCCCGACGGTACGAACCTGCTGGCAGAACACCTTGCTGACTGCTTTGTGGAAAGAGGGATATGGATAACTATAGACTAAGAGTGCATCCAGATATTGCTTTTGGTGCAATCCTCCTGTTGACATTTATGCTATCTGCCTGTTCCTTCGCTCAAACAGATAGAGCGGATGATACGTTGCCAGAGCCTTCTCTACCAACCGCAACAATAACTGCCGACTCAGTTTCAGAAACCGAAGGCAAATCAAGCGCGGAAGAAGAATCAAGTCCAACGGTTACACCGATTCCAGTTACAACAAACATCGATTCTACTGATGAAAGGGGGGAGGAAGAAACACCCACTGACCAGGAAGAAGCGGCCTTGGATGCGACTGAGATGCCTGAGGATGAGGGAGAGACTTTACCTCAATTGTCTTATGATGATTTGCCGCCTTTCGCCCAATGGCGAGACTGGCCTGTTCTGCCAATCGTTTCTGATACTGCCTGGCAAATTTACCGGCAAGGATTGCTGGCAGGAAGGAACCCGCAGGCGGTTTCGGTGTTTGGTGATTGCCAGAGTGTGCCCGAAGTATTTTGGGGCGAATTTGACGACATTAATTATGCGTGGGCGGATGAAGAACGCTATCTGATCCAAACTGTCGACTGGTACCGGGGCTCATTTGATAGAGAGAGTGTCACAGCCAGTGATGGCACAACAGCCGCTGCAATTTTGTGGGAGCAATGGATACCGGCAGACAATGAAACCTGTTTATACGGTGAAACCCCGTTATATTGCGAAGTCAGGATCAACAATCCTTCCATCGTATTTATAAGTGTTGGCACCCATTGGGAACTGCGTAATGAGAGATACCTGCGCAGAATGCTGGATCAACTAATCGAAATGGGTATCTTGCCAGTAATCGCCACCAAAGCCGACCAACGTGAAGGCAGCGAAAGTTGGGTCAATGAGCAGATGGTTGAAATTGCCCAGGAATACCAGGTCCCGGTTTGGAATTTCTGGGCAGCTATGCGGGATTTTGAAAATGGCGGCCTCATTGAGGGAGATACCATGTTATTGACCGATGAAGCGTTGCAAGTCCGCAGGCTTTCCGGTTTGAAAGCATTGCATACAATCAGGTTACAATTAACTCGTTATCAAGAAAACCATTAGGCCATGACCAAATCATTTAAGCAAACCACTTTAGCGTTTTTTTTATTTTTATTTGCTCTCTTTCTCATCTCATGCAGCCAACCGGCTGGCGTTGAAAATTCAGATACTTCGTCATTGATTACTCCAACCTCTCCATTGGAAATCATGGAGGACAACCCCTCTGATTCGATGGAAGGCTTAATTACTGAAAATGAAGAAGAGATCACCCTTGCGTTTGAAGATGAAGCGGTGGAAGCACCAGCTGCCACTCCAACCATTCGTCTGACCGCAACACCTGATATGCGCCCATTGCCTGAACAATGGCAGCAATGGCCGGTAATCCCGGAGATCTCTCACAATGCGATAGAAATTTACTGGAAAGGCATTGCCATGGGCAATGACCCCCAGCGATTTTCAAAAATTGGTGACTGCCAGAGCATCAGAGAAGTATTGTTAGGCATCTATGACCTGCCAAACCGCTACAGGCTAAGAGAAGGTGACGAGGATCTGCAAGAAATCATCGATCAATTCTCTGGCTCATTCAATCGCGATGGCATGGCTGTACAGGGGGGATTCAATGCAGCTACTGTGCTTTCACCGATTTGGGCTGACCCTAAATTATGCAAAGCGGGGGAAACCCCGATTGAATGTGAATTCCGGGTACACAACCCCAGCATTGTCATCATCTCGCTTGAAGTCTGGTGGCAGGGCCGCTCGCCTGAACGGTATGAACAATATATGCGTAAGATCATTGAAACAGCCATCTCTAAAGGCATCGTTCCTGTCCTTTCAACAAAAGCTGACAATGTGGAAGGAAACCACAATATCAATTACACCACCGCCAAACTGGCGTATGAATACGACATTCCTTTGTGGAATTTTTGGCTGGCTGCCCAAAGCCTTCCCTATCAGGGCATCGATCCTGATCGTGATGGATTCCACATTACCGTAGCTGCGTGGAATGAACGTTCCTATACTGCCCTGAAGACCCTGGCAGCAGTTTGGCAAGCCGCTCATTCTCGTCCAATAGTTGTGCAGCCTGGCGAAGAGGAAGCCGATACAGACGTAATGGATCCGGTTCTTTTCCCTTCAACCGGTGTGGCGGATTATGGGCTCTCGGGTCAATTATTCATCGAAACAACGATAACCAGGAATGGAAACCAATCCCTCAACGGTGTTTATGTGTTCGATTTTGATCAGGGAGTTTTTGAGCCTGTCCTCGAACCGGGTTTTGAAGTCCTCACATCTCACCCCGCACATGGCTTACTTGTCGGCAACGCCACAGAGCGTGGAATCTACAAATCGGGAACGTATCTACCATTGACATCTGACACAAATTGGGTCAGCAATTCGGGGAGCCTTCAGATCATTTCGGAGAATTCGTTTGTTCAGGTGAAAGGTACATCGTCGTCAGTTGACATTTCTTTATTTGAATTTGACACGCTAGGCAATGTTTCTTTAGTCTTTGAGAACTCTCTTGATTATCCAATGACCACGATCGAAGGTCTCAATCAAACCACCATCTTGATAAAGCCAACAGAATGCAGCGATCAAGGTTGTGAATTCATATTGGTTGACCAATATCTGACTGACCAACCAATAATTACCTGGCTGGACATCGACCGCGCTGGCAATATCCACATGAATGAAGAAGGAACGCAGTTGGCATACTGGAAGGATGTGGATAACAGTGAGAGCTTGTTCATGAGAAAAATGACACCTGACGGGTCAGAAGCCTTTATCGGTTTGTTTGGCAATGTGTTCCTTGACCAGGCATGGTCGCATGACGGTACCAAATTGGCTGCCCTCAAAATGTGGCGAAGCGATTACTATGGTAAAGCCACCGAACTCCTGCATTTCATTGTGGATGTTGATTCATCTCTTGTGGATACTGTGCCTGAGATGGAAGGCCTCAATCCACAGATCGTCTGGTCGCCTGATGACCTAATTATTGCAACATCAGCCACTGTGCTTGAAGGTGGTAGTTCCGCCAAGATCATGATACGTCTTTATGATATTGCCACACGACAGGTAGAATTTATTCAGGAAGCCAATGCCTTGCAAAGCGATGGATTCATTGCTATAACAAACATGGTGTGGCTTCCCTAAAAAATCAAGGAGGAATTATGTCTATTGCAGCCGAACTTAGCAGCAAAATAGCTTCACAGTTACTGAAACAACCAGATCGCCAGATTGACCCCAACGAATCATTAATCAAGAGCGGGTTGATTGATTCCTTTAAATTGGTGGATCTCTCAATCCTTGTGGAAGACGAGTACGGTATATTGTTGGATGATTTTGAATTGAATGCCGACACTTTTGACACGATCACTGAATTGGCAGAAATTATTCAGTCAAGAACGTGAAATCATTGTTTCGTATTACCAATAAACCTGGCAAAAATTCTGCCTTGTTGCTTGGCAACGGGGCAGATATTGCTTTTCTATTGGTCGTTTTATCTGCATTTTTCTCCATTTTCAGCACATTAGAGGAGATATCATTCTTTCGATTGATCTCAATTAATGTCCTGGGTGTGGCCTATTTATTAATCGGTATTTATGGTTTCAGTTATGTCCAGAAGAGACATCTCATTTTGACAGATGGGCTTTATTTCTTTATTCAAATTTCCATAGCGGTTCTGGTACTGGTATTGGGTAATGACAAGAACAGCAACCTGACCATAAATTCATTGTTGTTGTTGCCTTTGGTGGTTCAAAGTGTCATTATCCTAAGCCGTTCCTGGATGCTTTTTTATAACATAGTCATCATCACCGTCTATGCTGTCATCCTTTTACGTCTGGGAGAGGGTATGGTATTGCTGGCTGCGAATTTTCCGATCTTTTTCACAGGACAAATTTTCATCGTGTTTTTCACCCAAATGGCTGTGACCGAAGCAAGGTCTCGTGAAAAGATTGAGCGGTTGGTCAATGAGTTGGAAGAAGCTAACGATCATCTGCGTGATTATGCCTTCAAGGTGGAAGAACTGGCAATCACACAGGAAAGAAACCGTTTGGCGCGTGAAATTCACGATGGGCTCGGTCATTACCTGACATCCATCAATATGCAACTTCAAGCCGCCCAGGCAATTATGGATACGGACCCACAAAAAGCACAAGCAGGTTTGACGACAGCACGAGAACTCACCAAGAATGCTCTGGCAGATGTGCGGCAGAGTGTCTCCACATTACGTCTTCCCATGGCATCGAATAAGTATTTATCAGAATTGATTCAACAACACCTTGACTTTGTTGCCCATGGTGAAGTGTTGATCCATTTTATACCCGAAGGGGAAGAATTTCAGCTGGATCCAAAGATCAACTGGACACTATTGCGTGCTACCCAGGAAGGGGTTAATAATGCATTGAAGCATGCCCAATGCGAGAATATCCACATAACTCTTTCGTTTAATTTTGACAAAGTCGAATTGGTTATACAGGATGATGGCATTGGGACAACAAATTATCAGGGGGGGTACGGCCTGGTGGGATTGCAGGAAAGGGTTCATCTGTTGAATGGAAGCCTTGATATCCAGAGTGACAAACAAGAAGGTATGCGATTAAAGATAGGAGTACCGATAGAATGAAAAAGACCATAAAAGTGCTGATCGCGGATGACCAAAGCCTGTTTCGTGAAGGATTGAAAACACTGCTACAAACCAATCCTGATTTTGAAGTGTGTGAAGAGGTTGAAAACGGTGAAGAGGCGGTAAAAAAAGCTATCCTTGCCCAACCTGATGTGATTCTGATGGACATCCGTATGCCGCTGTTGAACGGGATAGATGCCACTCGCCGCTTGCGTGCGTCACTGCGTGACGAAACAGTAGGAAGGATAATTATTCTGACCACTTTCGACAATGATGATGATGTGTTTGAAGCATTAAGAGCGGGCGCTATAGGATATCTTCTTAAGGATGTAGCTTCTGAAGTCTTGTTTGGTGCCATCCATACAGCAGCCCGCGGGGAGAGCTTTCTACAGCCAGCTATCGCGTCTAAAGTACTGGCTGAATTTTCCCGCTTGCCTCGGCCTGCTTCAGGGTTATCCGAAGAACTGATTGTCCCATTATCGAGACGAGAAAAAGAAATACTGCAGCTAATGGCGACAGGTGCATCCAACAAAGAGATTGCCAGCACTTTGATGATCGCAGAAGGAACGGTTAAAAATCACGTCAGCTCTGTACTGACCAAGCTGGACGCAAGAGATCGCATGCAAGCGGTAATCATCGCTCAACGGATGAGGATTATTTGAGCAAATTAGTCCCCAAAATCAGGAAATCTATTACTTGAGACACTATATTCCACGGAATTCCTGTTGTACCATAATTGCGATTTGTTTACAAAAACCCAATGCTGAAATGAGATGAAAACGTTTACTAACCGGCAATTGATCGGGGGCAGCCTTGTTATCCTGGGGGCTTCTATCCTTTTTGCGAATTTATTTGATGCAGCCTGGCTTATAGCTGCCAGTGTTTCTGTCATTGCGGCCATCACTATCTGGTATGGGGTAAGAGATGGCAGGCTTGCTGAATACTTGCTTGCATTGGCACTGTTAATCATCGCTTATTTGATTGGTATTTTCGGGAAATTTAACACCTTATCTTTGGAATTATTAGGAATGGCATTCTTTGGGTCAGGCTTGATTCTGTTGGTGGGTTTGGCTGGCTCAAAGTTTTCTACATCATTTCACATACCCTGGTTATCAATCCCAGCGGGATTATTTATTGGATTGGGAGCCAGTTTCCTGTTTACATCATTAAAATTTTTAGATTTTGTTTTCTCAATTGGACTGAGCCTTGGGATTGCATTATTACTATGGTCGCTACTTAGCAAAAGTTATGGTCTGATGATTGCAGGTGCGATAGTATCTTCGCACTCTGTTAGCGTGGCTGCCAGCTGGCAATACATAGACCAAAGCAGTGACGCATTGGTGCGTGTAGGTATCATGTTGTTGTTGTTTGCGCTGGGTTGGGCATTGATCAGCTTGTTGTCGGGGTATTTTTATGACCGTACCGCCTGGTGGCCATTAATTCCTGCTGGCGTACTTAGCGTGACAGGTTGGGGGTTGTTCATTGGCGGAAGCCCATCATCCTCAAAAATACTGCTTGGTAACACCGGCTCTTTTGCGTTGATAATTCTTGGGTTATATGTGCTCTTGTTGAAAAGCGGATTGAACAAGAATTAACTTTTCTGCCGGGTCAACTTTGTAATAACCTCTGCATGGTGGGGGAACAACTGTAGCAATTGATCTCTCTGCCCCAGTTCAAAATCTTTATCAATATAACCGGGGGCCATCGTAGTTCCCAGAAGGGCATAATCAAAAGTCGGGTCAGGTTTTTGCTTCACCTGGCTGGCCTGCCAGCAAAATGCTGGAACACAAATCTGCGGGCGTTGGCCAGCAACAATGTCATCACCAAGCGTGACAACCTCCAAATCCCCTTCGGGGTCAATTAGGTAGATATCCACAGGGAGGCCAATATAATGATGATAGATTTCATCCGAGGGCAAACGATGGAATGCAGAGAATGAATCTGCTTCCGTTGTCAGCAGGTAGTAGATGGCAGAGTACAGTGGATGATCTTGCTCTTTGCTCCCTATACTTTTGACTTTTATCACCTGCGAGGAGAGGTGGTTAAGGGCAAAAAAACCTCCTTCGGGTTGTAGTGGGATTAAGCCCAAATGCTCCATCACAGAAGACGGCGATAGGGTTTCGGTCACAGTGCAACCATTCCAATTACGCGATCATCTGAGAAGAGTGCCCCGCCTTCTCCATATTCGGCATTCAGGTCAATTCCCTTTACAACACGTGAGGTGGCTGTAGGGATATCCTCTACTGACAGCCTGAGCCTTTTATAGCCAGCAGAATAGATGTCGATGGCAGATTGTGGATCTGCCAAAACAAAATCGATCACATAGCCGCTTTCAAGGTTCACTTTCCAGGTCTTAACACCTTGTGAACCACGCCCCTGTACAGGGAACTGGTTCAAAGACACCTTTTTCAGCCAGCCGTTTTCTGTCAAAAAGGCAGCGATGGATGCAGTTTTTTGAGATTTCCGAATGAGCTGTGCGTTTATCAACACATCATCCAACTGTTTTATCGCAACAACACCTTTGGCAGAGGGAGTTGCCTGAGGATTTACAGAACTGAGCTCAATCCTGATACACCGGGGAGATGTCTCCTCACTCCCGCCTGTGGCGATCATCACTTCATCTTCCTCATCTGCGACACAGGCAAACAACACCTCATCATCATCGTCTTGCAGGCCAATGATCGACACCCAGACCGCTTCGCTGCGCATGCTCTCAATGTCACTGACCAAGGTTCGTTTTATATTGCCGGCCGTTGTCACCAGGCATAGCGCACTGTTAGCTGTAACCTCCTCAACTGCCACGATTTTCTCATTTTTGCGCAGCTTGAAATCCGAAAATTCAGCGGATTCAGGTATGCGGCCTACCGGGCCATACCATAACCTGCCTTGGTTGGTGACGAGGATCACATCATTTTCGGCCTGAAACTTTTTGCGAAAGAAATCGATTTCAACAGCACGGCTGGTAGGTTTGCCAGAAGAGGCAGAGTCTCTGAATCCGCGCGCCTGTGTCCTGAAAATTCCTTTTTGAGAAATTCGAACAATCTGGGGCCCTTCTGGCCTGACAAGATCGGCAACTGTCATTTGGGCTTCATGACCTTCTTCAACATCGATGATGATAGTGCGGCGCGGTGTAGCGAAATCATTACGAATGGCATTGGTCTCGTCAATAACTGTTGCTAACCGCTTTTGTTCAGATGTCAACAGGTTCTTCAACTCTTTAATAGCAGCTTTCAGTTCCTTCTCTTCATCCACCAACTTTTTCCGCTCTAAAGAGACCAACCGGCGCAATGGCATATCGAGGATTGCCTGGGCTTGAATGACACTCAAGTCAAGAGCTTTGATTAAATTTGTGCGTGCAGTTTCGGTGGTTTGCGACCGGCGGATGATCGCCACCACTTCATCGATCATTGACAGGGCCTTTAGCAAACCTTCGACAAGATGCAATCGATCTTCCGCGCGCTTAAGCTCATATTTGGCCCGTCTGGTAATTACGTCCAAACGATGGCTGATGAATTGCACCAGAAAATCTTTCAAACTTAAGTAACGCGGTTCCTGATAGGTTTCATCGCCGCCATTGTGTTCTTCGATAAGCGCCAAAGCATTGTGTGACAGGCTGTTGCGCATCTGGGTGTGGGTCAACAATTGATCGAGGACTTCTTCGGGATTGGCATTTCTTCCCATCTCGAACACAATCCGCATGCCGTTATAGTCTGATTCATCACGTACATCTGTCAGGCCAGGGAATTGGTCTTTGTGTGACGCAATGCGCTCCAAAATTGTGTTCTTTTGCACCTGGTAAGGCAATTCGGTCACGATGATTTCAGATTTGCCGCCGGCGATTTCCTTGATATCGGCACGAGATTGGCAAATGATGGTCCCGTGGCCGGTTTCATACGCCTGCTCGATGATGTCAATGTTGCTGTCGCCACGATCCGCCCTGTATCGGTAGATCAAGCCACCTGTCGGAAGATCAGGGCCAGGAATGAACTCCATCAATTGTGGGGTAGTGATTTTGTTTCTGTTTTTCCACTGTTTGCACACAAAAACAACCGCCTCACAAACCTCGCCAAGGTTATGCGGCAGAATCGAGGTTGCCATGCCTACAGCGATACCTGAACTGCCATTAACCAGCAAGTTTGGGAAACGGGTTGGCAGAACCCCTGGCTCTTCCAGTGTGTCATCAAAATTGGTTTGCCAGTCAACGGTTTGCTTTTCAATATCCACCAGCATGGCTTCGCCCAAAGGGGTCAGCCTGGCTTCGGTATAGCGCATAGCGGCAGCTGGATCACCATCAATAGAACCATAATTACCCTGGCCGTCAACCAGCGGGTCGCGCATGGCAAATGGCTGCGCCATACGCACCATGGCATCATAGATAGATTGATCGCCATGGGGGTGGAATTTACCCATCACTTCGCCTACCACACGGGCAGATTTTTTGTGCGGATTCTGTGAATTTATGTTCATGTAGTGCATGGCATACAGAATTCTGCGCTGCACTGGTTTCAGGCCATCGCGCGCGTCAGGGAGTGCCCGGTCCAGAATGGTCAGCACGGCGTAACGTCGATAGGCATTTTCGATAAATTCATCCAGCGATTGGGCTGACTCTTTATCGCTGAGCTGGTTTTCGGTGGTTAATTCTGCCATAATATTTATTCCTCTTCATTCCAATTGGTTGTCATCAACCATTCCTTGCGCGGAGCAACATTGCTGCCCATCAATTTTTCAATCACCTGGCGTGTACGGTGCACATCATCGATATACATACGAATATCTTGTTGACTCGAGTCTTGAATTGAAACCAATTGCAGGCTCTCGGACTTAGTCTTGCCGCCAGGCTTTGCCAGCTGATCGGGTAATTTAAACACGGTTTCACGCAACTGTTCTGGATTCATCTCACCCAGTCCTTTATAACGCTGCAAACTTATGTTGTTAGCTCCCCACTCTTTCACAAGAGCTTTTCGATCTTCTTCGGTGTAAGCATATTCTGTCTTTTTATTGCGCTTGTTTGCCACCAGGTATAAGGGTGGCCGCGCAATGAAGAAGCGACCTTCTTCAATAATCGGGCGCATGATACGCCAGAAGAGGGTAGCCAGGAGTGTGGCAATGTGTGAACCGTCTACATCGGCATCCACCAGCACCACAGCACGTCCGTAGCGCATGTTGTCAGCAACACAGTCACGTTCTACACCGGCACCGATCGCAGCCACAATCGCGGCAATTTCACGGTTTTTCAAGATGTCATTTAACTTCATCTTTTCGACATTCGGAATCTTCCCCCGCAGGGGCAGGATGGCATGGTAGCGTGAGTCACGGCCCTGTTTGCAGGAGCCGCCTGCCGAATCGCCTTCCACCAGGTACAGGGCAGTATGTTCATGCGCAACCACCGGTTTTCCACCCCGTCGCTGGATATCTGCCAATTTGCCCAGTACATATTCGCCGGCATCCATGGCAGAACGGTTGATCATAAGTTTTCGCGCTTGCGAAGCGGCTTCTCTTCCCCTGGCTGCTGCCAGGGCTTGGTTAACGATTACCTTGCCAGTGCTGAAATTCTTTTCCAGATAATCCAACAGGTTGTTGTATGTAACTGTAAACACCGGGCCATGCACTTCAGGACTGGTCAAACTTTCCTTCGTTTGCGACAAGAACTGTGGTGTGTTGGTCATGGTCACCTTTACAATACCAGTCAAACCCAGCAAAGCGTCATCGCCCTTAAAATCCTGGTTGCCCTTCAGCAATTTTTTGTTTGCGGCAAATTGCTTCACAGCTTTGGTCAACGCCGCCTTGAAGGCAGAAACATGGGTACCGCCTAACGGGGTGGGGATGGCGTTGACAAAACTATAGACCTGCGTCTCTTCGCCGGCATATTGAAAAGCAATTTCAGTCTCAATCGTCGCCTGAACGCCTTCCACATCCACTTTCAGGGCTTCTTTGAAAAAAACTGGTTTGTGCAGTGGTTTCTGATCTTCGTTCAGATAGATGATGTAATCAATCAGACCATTTTTTGAAATGTATTCTTCATGGCGTTCAGGTTTGCTTTGCAGATCGTGAAATTCAATTTTTACGCCCGGATACAGATGAGCGATCTGCCGAAAACGTGTGTCCAGACGATCAAACGACCAGGGCACAAATTACACGGGCGTAGGCCAGTTCATATCCTGGGTAAACCATTCACGGTTCGGACGAAATCGGGTAACAGTCCCGGTGCCAAGTTTGGCGTCTGCCTCAACAGGTTTTCGTTTGCCATTTAAGGTCACTGCGGTAGCAATGCCCTTTTTAACGATGTTCATCTCGGTGCCTGCCAGCACCTCGCCGACTTTCTGGCCAGTGACATCAAAGATTTCTACTTCTGTTTTTGGAATGCCGCCATTCTCAAAGCGCTGCCGGAATTTTAAACCGTAACGATGCACTTCAACTTCGAGAAATTCCGAAAACGCATTGGTGCACTTCAAGCCGATACCATGCAAACCACCAGAAGAAGAGTAGGCGGAGTTTTCACCGCCGAATTTACCGCCAGCATGCGGTTTCACATGCACCTGTGTGAGGGCGCTCATCTGGTTTTCGTCTTTCCATTCCACCGGCATGCCTCGGCCATCATCTTCAATGCAGACAGTACCATCCTTTTCGATGGTGATGATGATCTTGGTGGCATCGCCTGAGGTGCATTCGTCAACAGAGTTGTCGAGAACTTCCAGAAGCAGGTGATGCAGCCCATGAACATTGTTATTGCCAATGTACATGCCTGGGCGCATACGCACCGCTTCCAGAAATTCAAGTTCAATTATTTGATCAGCGCTATAACGTGTCATGAAACCCTCAATAATTAAAGTGGCAGGTCGCCACAAATAGAAAATAAGTTCTAATTAATTATAGCAGACCTTTTTAACTCTGGCAAACGAAAAAAGGCCGGGAATTTACACAAATTCATTCGCCAATAATTTTGACCAAAACTCGTTTTCGTCGTCTTCCGTCAAATTCACCATAGAAAATCTGTTCCCAGGTGCCAAAATCTAACCGGCCTTCGGTAATGGCAACGGTGACAGATCTGCCCATTACCTGTCGCTTCATGTGCGCATCGGCGTTATCTTCTCCTGTGCGGTTGTGCTGGTATTGGTCAATAGGGGAGTGAGGGGCGATTTTTTCCAGCCACACCTGATAATCATGAAGCAGGCCGGATTCATTGTCATTGATGAACACAGAGGACGTAATATGCATGGAATTCACCAGCACAAAACCTTCCTGGATGCCTGATTCGTGTATACATTTTTCGACATCACGAGTGATGTTCACAAACCCCATACGGGCAGACACATTCATCCATAGTTCTTTGCGGTAACTTTTCATCATAATTCCTTTCGCAATAAAAAGGGGCTGCCCTTTTGGGACAGCCCCTTGATAGTGGCGGGAGCGACGGGATTCGAACCCGCGGTCTCGGCCTTGACAGGGCCGCATGTTCAACCACTACACCACGCCCCCAACAGGCAAAATAATACCACGAGCCACTTTCGCTGTCAATATAAGATTGAGAAAAAGGCGCCCAACCAAAATTGAACCCCTTTCTCTATAAAAAGTGCTTATTTTGCCAGATCAGCGTCCCTGAACAGAGGGGCTGGCTTACCGCTCATCACAGGCGCAAGCGCAATGGTCTTGTCCAGATTGGCTGATTCATGAATCGCGTGCATGATCTCCAGGACATGGTAAGTAAGCTTGCCATTGGCGCGGTGTTCGCGTTGATTTTCGATGGCATACGCCATATCTGCCAGTCCAAGGCTTCTGCCAGTGAACTTTCGTTCTTCCAACAAAGGAATGGTTTGCCATTCGCGGGCATCGTCAGTCCACAGCAGCACATCGCCCTCAAAAGTATTGGGGTCAGGCACCACCAGAGAACCTTTGCTGCCATAAATCTCGATACAGGGCATGTGGTGCGCCCACACATCGAAGCTGGTGATGATGGTGCCAATCGCTCCGTTGTCAAAATTCAACAAACCGACCACATGGGTCGGCACTTCGACCCGCACCTTCTTCCCGAATTTCTTCTCGCTGGTGATGGTACGTTCAGGGAAACTGATCCTCGTGGAGCCTGACACAGAATTGATCGGCCCCAGCAAATTCACCATGGCTGTGAGGTAATAAGGTCCCATATCGAACATGGGGCCGCCTCCAAGCTGGTAATAAAATTCGGGGTCAGGATGCCACGACTCATGTCCATGCCCCATCATGAAGGCGGTAGCACCAACCGGGAATCCAATCAGGCCATCCTCGATAATCTTGCGGCAGGTTTGAATGCCGGCGCCCAAAAAAGTGTCTGGGGCACCGCCCACCCTGAGCCCTTTCTCCTGAGCGAGAGCCAGCAGCTCTTTTCCTTCTGATTTTGAAATTGTTAGCGGTTTCTCGTTATAAACGGATTTTCCTGCCAACAAGGCTGCTTTGGCAACTGAGTAATGGGCATTGGGAATGGTTATATTGAGAACGATAGTGATCTCAGGGTCTGCCAGCAATTCCTCTACCGTGCAGGCAATGGCTCCAGCACCGTATTCTTCTGCTTTGGCTTGCGCTCGTTCACTGTCAAGATCGGCAAAAGCCTTGAAAAAGAGATTTTCATACTGTTTTGAATGTTTTATGTAGGCGGAGGAAATATTTCCACAGCCGATGACACCAATGTTAGTAACCATTCACTTACTCCTTATTTTGCGGCCCACAGTAAACCACGCCGAACGATCTCTCGCGCTTCTGGTACACTGAAATCTGCGGACACATGACCCAGGGAGGTATAAAAAACTTTGCCTTTGTCCCACATGCGTTTCCACACCACCGGCATCACAGTACCATCGATCCAATGGCAATGGTCACCATTAAAAGTTGTTGTTGCGAGAACCTCATTCGAAGGATCAACATGCATGTAATACTGTTCAGAGTGCATAGCAAAGTCCTTCAGTCCAGCTGTTATGGGGTCAGTGTGGTTGGTGATATTCACCTGGTAGTCAATCACACCACCTGGATGCGCTACCCACTGCCCGCCAACCATGAATTGATAATCAGTTGCCTGTCGGAAGGAATCGCCTGAACCCCCGTGCCAACCACCGAAGCCGATGCCAGAGGCAATCGCCTCCTGCAAGCCAGACAGCTGTTCCCGTGTTATTTCAGACATAGTTACCGACTGAACGATCAGGTCTTGCGCCATCAGTAATTCCTTGTCAAGATAGGAATCCACCGTATCACTGATTGTCACATCGAATCCTTCATTCTCCATGACGGGTGCAAAAATGTCGACGCATTGTTTAGGTTCATGTCCATCCCATCCACCCCAAACGAACAACACTTTTTTCATTACATACCTCCTTTTTTACAATTCTTCCGTTAGCGGCGCAGGACGGTCGCAGGAAGAGATTAATTCAATATGTTGACCTTGGCTGGACGCTTCATGAATAGCATGCATGATATCTAATACGTGATATGCCAGAGCACTATTCGCGCGATGGGGGCGGTTCTCTGTAATAGCTTGTGCCATGTCTGCCACACCGATGATACGGCCAGTTTCATGACGTGCTTCAAGCAGAGGAACCTGCTCCCATTTCCCTGTCTCCTTACGCCACACCTTGACCTCTCCGCCAAATTGGTTCGGATCCGGCACGCTCAACGTACCGAGGCTGCCGTAAATTTCGACTTTCGGCAAATTGTGTGGCCACATATCAAAGCTGGTGATGATAGTAGCGGCTGCGCCTTGTGCAAAATCCAACACCCCGGTAATATGTGTCGGCACTTCCACCGGGAAAGAAATCCCTGTCCTTCCGGCAGCCGTAATGGTTCGTTCCGGAAAGCTGATTTTAGCAGAACCTGTGACTCTCCTTACCGGCCCCATCATCACGATCAACGAGGTGAGAATGTAAGGTCCAACATCGAACATCGGCCCGCCGCCAAATTGATAGAAAAATTCAGGATTCGGGTGCCAACTCTCCATGCCATGGCCTGCCATCTGTGCAAAGGCTGCCACCGGTTCTCCAATCAAGCCCTGATTGATGACAGATAATGCAGTTTGAATACCCGCCCCCAGAAAAGTGTCCGGTGCACAACCGATACGAAGGCCTTCTTCCTCAGCCAGCGCCATCAAACCCTGTGCTTCTTCGCGGGTGATCGCCAATGGTTTTTCGTTGTATACATGTTTGCCGGCCTTGAGAACACTCTCCGCAACATTGAAATGCGCCTTGGGCGGTGTCAGATTGATCACCAACTCAATCTCTGTGTGTGCAAGCAAATCTGCAACAGGTATTGCGAGAGCAGGATTTCCCAATTTTTCCGCTGCCTCTTGTGCCTTAGCGCTATCCATATCTGCCACAGCCGCAATTTGGATAATGTGAGCGAACTGGGCTGAATGCTGGATATACTGCCCGACGATATTTCCACAGCCAATAATGCCAATTTTCATACTCTGGTTTCCTTTTTTCCTCGATTGTGGGCAGGGAGAAGGTTCTCCCTGCCCTAAAATTTAATATCTGATCAAAATATGTTTCTCTTTTTTAGCCGATTCAAGTATGGCGTCACAAATAACAGCGTTCTTATAACCATCCTCAAAATCAGCCGCCAAAGGTGCAACCGCTCTGTCGTTCACTATGCAATCCAGCATGTGAGTCAATTCGTGAACAAACGTATGTTCCCACCCGATGATATGACCCTGTGGCCACCAATATTCCCAGAAGGGGTGGTAGCTTTCAGAAACCAGCACATTGGTGAAACCCTGTGTCTCTTTGGGAGAGCCATCTTTCCAGAAGACTTCCAGCTCGTTCAAGCGCTCGAGGTTAAAGCAAATCGAACCCTTCGAACCATTGATCTCGATGATCTGGTAGTTCTTTCGGCCAGGGCAGAATCGTGAGGCTTCCAATGTGCCGATCGCTCCATTCTCAAACTCGACCACACTGACAAAAGCGTCATCGACAGTGACTTTGCCCGTACCGCTGCCGTCAGCCAGAGGACGCTCTTTGATGAAGGTCTGTGTAAGTGAAGAAACCTTGCGGGGCTCGCCCACCAGAAAACGTCCAAGATCAATGATATGAGCGCCTAGGTCACCCAGAGCTCCGCTGCCAGCCACATCTTTGTCAAAGCGCCAGGTCATGGGAAAATCTGGATCTATGATCCATTCCTGCAGATATTGCGCTCGAAAATGGAATATTTCACCCAAAGCTCCTGAGGAAATTAACTGGTAAGCCTGTCGAATCGCTGGCACAAAGCGGTAATTGAAAGCTACCATGTGCTTGACCCCGGCTTTCACCACTGCTTCAAGCATGGCTTCCGCCTGTTTCGCGTTTGGCGCAAGCGGTTTTTCACAGACGATATGCTTGCCGGCTTTGGCGGCTGCAATGGTTGGTTCAACATGCATGCTGTTAGGTCCGCAATTATCAAATAACACCACGTCATCGTCATTGATTAATGTTTGCCAATCGGTGGTGAATTTCTGGTAACCGTAACGCTTTGCCGCCTCTTGTACCGCATCCGCGCTGCGACCGCCGATGGACACCAACTTGGGAATTGCAGGCGGTGGATACACCAAATAGGGTATTTTCTTATAGCCATTGGTATGGGCTTTACCCATGAAAGCATATCCCAGCATACCTATACCGACTTCAGGCGCTTCATTTTCTGCCTTTTTGCCAGCCATCGACACGAATCCCACTTGATCTTTTTCAGTCATTTTTCATTCTCCTGCAACCGTTCATTTTTCAAAAGCAGCATCAAATGCAATGTCTGAGGGCGGAAAATCAAGGTCTTTCACAAAAGCACAAGCTTCACGGGCGCCGAACTCACGATCCATTGCACCATCTTCCCACTCAATCGAGAGGGGGCCATGGTAGTGTATGGCATTCAATGCCCTGATGATTTCCTCAAAATTGATATTTCCTCTGCCGAGTGAGCGGAAATCCCAATACCGGCGGCGATCACCAAAGTTCAAATGCC
>Ga0334882_1001796_pt1 | contig 24043 bp, 19 predicted proteins | sample GraSluR1_MG_5_FD_207226 | JGI IMG/M metagenome (GOLD analysis project Ga0334882, IMG submission 207226) | Sludge microbial communities from methane-producing bioreactor in Wageningen University, Netherlands - Granular Sludge_15_04-R1 | ecosystem: Engineered > Bioreactor > Anaerobic >...
TTATCCATTTCGTGGGGCTGCAGGGGGATCTCGTAAACCCTTTCCTCCCGCCTGTCCCCCTCCTTTTCCTGTCTTCGGGGGCCTTTTTTCAGATGTCTTTCCCGGTATATCTGGTCGTCCTTATAACCCCTGAATCCGAGAAAACTGTAGTCGGTCTCGTATTCGATATCCACGGCGTCCCGGTATTTCAGCACCCGGTCTTCATCGGGCCCGAAGAGAAGAAAAAGCACCTGACCATGGAAGGAAACTTCCCAGTCGGTGAAGAGGGGGAAAGATTCCCCGAAAAGGGTCAGGGCTTTTTCGCCCGGGATGTCGGAAGCGCCTATGGTGCCGTATCCTTTGGGCATGTCGGGCAGGATGATTTCCCTTATCCGTCCCCGGGGCACGGTGCTGAAAACGGGCACCACCGACAGGGTTCCCGTCCTGGAGAGGTCCTGGATGTAGATTTTTTTTGCTGGAGCCATCTATTTCCCCCTCCCGGCGGCCCGAGGCAAAGCCGCCGCCTTCCTGACCGCCTCTACCACCCTGTCCAGGGCTTCCTGTCCCATGCCGGGATAGAGGGGAAGGCTGACACACCGGGTGAAGACCTGGTAGGCCCGGGGAAAGTCCCGGGGCTTTAAACCGTAGGTACCGGCGTAGTAACTCATCAGATGAAGCGGTTTATAGTGCACCGATGTCCCCACTCCCTCTTCGGCCATGTGGACCATAAACCGGTCACGGTCCAGAGGGAACGGAGGGACCAGCTGAATGATGAAAAGATGCCAGGCATGCCCCTCCCGGGCCGAAGGCAGAATGAGCCCTTCGATGTCCTTCAACTGCTCCCGGTAGCAGGAGGCCATCCGGTGGCGCTCTTTGAGGAACTCATCGGCCTTTCCCAGTTGAACCCGCCCCAGGGCGGCGGCCAGGTCGGGAAGGTTGTATTTATACCCCGGGGCGGTGACATCGTATTCCCAGGCCCCCCGGCGGCGGCCCTGAAACCGGTCCCATACCGGCCGGTCTATCCCGTGGAGACGCAGGTTTTCCACGGTCCGGGCGATGTCGGGCCGGGAGGTGACCAGCATCCCCCCTTCGCCGGTGGTGATGGTTTTGGTGGCGTAAAAGGAAAAAACCGCTGCATCCCCCCAGGTGCCCGCCGCCTTTCCCCCCCGGTGGGCGGGAAAGGCATGGGCGCAGTCCTCCACCACGGGGATGCGGTATTTTCCTGCCAGATCGGTGATCGCGTCCATGTCGCAGGGAAGCCCTCCGAGGTGAACAGGGAGGAGGCAGGACACCTTCTTCTCTTTTGCCGCCAGGGCCTTCTCCATTTCACCCGGATCGATGTTGAGGCTTCCTTCCTCTATATCCACAAACAGGGGATGAGCCCGGCGGTAACGGATGATTTCCGCCGAGGCGGTGAAGGTGAAGGGAGTGGTGATAACCCAGCTGTCTTCGGGAATCTTCAGGGCTTCCAGGGCCAGGTGCAGCCCCGAAGTGGCGGAATTGACCGCCAGAGCCCGGGGGCATCCCAGTTTCGCAGCGAATTCCTCTTCAAAGGCGGCGGCCTCCTTCCCCGTGGTGAGCCATCCGCTCCGGATGACCCGGAGCGCCGCCTCTTCCTCCTCCCTGCCCATGACGGGGCGGGCAAAGGGGATGAAATCAGTAGGTTGGCTCATTCTGGGGTACCTCGATGCGGGGGAAATAGGGGGTCAGCAGATCTCTTGCCAGCCGCCGGTTCCGGTAGTCTTCCTCCCTGCCGGGAAGGAGGTAGCAGACCCGCCAGATAGAATCAAGAAGAGATTCCAGTTCACCGTTGAAACGGGTTTTCCGTTCCAGCATGCTGATCCCCGCATAGGGGGTGGTCCGGGGAACTTCATCGGCGGCCCAGAGGGTTTCGGTGAGCTTTTCACCGGGCCGTATTCCGGTGAAGATGATGGGGATGTCTTTTTCCGGTTCAAATCCATAGAACCGGATCATCTGCCTGGCCAGATCGGTGATATTAATGGGGCCTCCCATGTCAAGGATGTAGAGATGCCCCCCTTCGCCCACGCCGCCGGCCTTCAAAACCAGAGAGGAGGCCTCGGGAATGGTCATGAAAAACCGGGTCATCTCGGGATGAGTCACCGTCACGGGGCCCCCTTTGAGAATCTGCTTGTGAAACAGGGGAACAATGCTCCCCCGGGATCCCAGGACGTTGCCGAATCGAACCACCATGAAGGCGGTTTTTCCCTTTCGGGGAGAAAGAACAATCTCTTCCGCCAGACTCTTGGAGGCACCGTAGACGCAGGAGGGATCCACCGCCTTATCGGTAGAAATCAGAACAAACCGGGAAGCTCCGGCGGAAGAAGCGGCATCGGCGGCATTCCGGGTACCGAATACGTTATTCTTCAGGGCCTCCACGGGATTCTCTTCCAGCATGGGGACATGTTTATAGGCGGCACAGTGAAAGATCACATCCGCCTTGAGCCGGTTCAGGATAAAATGGGTGTATTCCCGGTCTCTCAGGTCTCCCAGGACGGGAACGATGGTGGCTTTTTCTCCCACCCCCTCTTCCTGGAGGAGCCGGAGTTCCCGTTCTATCTCGTAGAGGCTGTTTTCTCCGTTATCCATCAGGTAGAGCCTCTGGGCCCCGCCCGAAAGAAGCTGCCGGGACAGTTCGCTGCCGATACTGCCCCCCGCACCGGTGATGAGAACCCGCTGCCCCCGGAGGTAGGAGAGGCTTTCCTTCAGCGAAATGACCACCTGGTTCCGGGGCAGCAGATCCTCCGGGGAGACCTCCCGGGTCTGGATCAGATGAGCGTCTCCGTCGATGATCTGGGATACCGAGGGAAGGAGGCGGATGGCCGGGATGCCGCTCTGAGTCAGCAGGCTGTGGACCCGCCGCAGGGTCCTGGCGTCGGCGGTGGGAATGGCTATGATGGCTTCATCGGCGGGAGCCTGCCGTTGAAGAGAAATCAGTTTTTCCACCGGTCCCAGGACGGGTATTCCATCGATGAATGAACCGATCTTCCCGGGGTCATCGTCCAGATATCCCAGCAGTGTTCCCAGCACGTTTTTCCGGCGAATTTCCTCCCCCAGGGCCCGGCCGGCAAATCCTGCCCCGATGATGTAGATACGGTTATCCTTTGCCTGTTTCATCGCCTTCTCCTGCCGGTTCCATCAGTTCAAAGCCGAAATCCACGAGGAAAGAATCCTCGTAGAGGTTCAGGCGTACTTTGGCCCGCTGTTTTCTGCGATCGATCTTCACGATCAATCCCTCCATTCCCTTCAGGGGGCCCTGGGTGACCCGGATCCTGTTGTTTTTATCAAAATAAACCCGGGAGGGCTGCACCACCTCACCGCAATTCATAAAATGGCGGATCAGCCTCAAGGGCTCTCCCGAGAGAGGCTCGATGTCCTGGTTGCTTTTCAAAAACCTGATAAATCCGGGAACCCGGCGGAGGGTCCAGTAAAGATCCGGAAAAATGGCGTCTCCCTCCCAGAACAGATACCCCGGGAAAAGGGGGGCCATCTCCGTCTTTTGTTTCCCCCTTCGCCGTATGGTCAGCTGCCGCCGCGGCCAGACAAGCCGGCCTGCCCCGGGAGGTATTTCGTCATTCAGCCTCAGGGCGTTCCCGGCAAGTTTAATATATTTTTCTTCTTCTCTGGTGATTACCTGGATGACGTAGTAGTTCATTATCTTCCCTTCAAAGTACCACGGAAAGGAAATCCCTTCAACTACAGCCTCATTTCCGACGATAATGGTTTTATGAAACAACTTGTACGACCCCTGATGCTTATAACGATATTTTTTATATTCCCCCTGGAGGCGGAAACGGTTTTCCTCTACCTCGAAGATGATTGGCTGACCACCGACATGAGGCGGGGAAGCGAATGGATCGCCGGAGGGCTGGCGGATGGTGTGATGGAACAGTTTTTTGACGCCGGTTACATCGTCTTCGATGGAGAAAACAGCTTCGGTGTCTCTGGACAGCCGGAGAACCGCCGGATTTCCCTTCTGACAGCAAAAAAAGGCGGCGCCCATGTGCTGCTTGAAATGGTCATTCTTTATGATGAAGAAGAGCCTGTGCCGGCATCGTATCCCCGGGGTATCCGGTTTTCCGCCCGCCGGGTTGAAACCGATGCTTCCTTCCTGGAAGAGGAGCTCTTGACGGCCCCCTTCCTCACGCCGGCAGTACAGGATGAACGGGAGGTTTGTCGCCGCCTGGGAGCCGCTGCGGCAAAGCTGGTCCTGGAAGGGATGTAAAATTCTTCTCAGTATCCCCCTGTAACTGGCCGAAAAAAGAGACAGGGGGAGCTGTTTCCCCGGGAGTAGGAAATGATGAAGACCCGAATAACCATACCATCTCGAAAATTTTACCAGCTGATCTGGGGGGCGGGATTTTTCTGCCTCGCCCTGATGGCCTCCGCCCAGACCCTTTGGGAAGGAAGCGCCGCCGTGGGTGCTTACGGGGTTTTGCCGGTGAAAGGGCTGTATGGAGCTTCCAATAGTTTCCCCCGTAACACCCTGGTGGAAGTGGAAAACCTGGAAAACGGCGGCAAGACGGAAATCCTCATAGTGGACAGGCTGGAAAACAGCAGCTTTCTTGTTCTTCTGTCTCAGGAAGCGGGGGCGGCGCTGAATATGACCACGGGAAATGTAATCAGGGTCCGGGCGACTCTGGGGCAGAAGGAGAAGACCGACTCTTACTCCCTGGCGGGGGAAAGAGCCTTCCATCCCGATCCCGATGTCAACCCCTCCGCTTCGGCGGGAGCCGGCGATGGAGTCAGCGCGGAGGACACCGATGCCCTTCTGGCCCTTTCCCGCTATCCTCTGAATAATGAAGAGAAACCGGCATCCCCCCCGGAGGATCCCGTGGTGGAGGCGCCGGAAATAACGTCCGCCGTGGCGGTTCCCCCACCGGAGCCGGAACAGCCGGCAGAACCGGAGGCGGTGCCGGAGCCGAAGATTAAACCGAAACCGGAACCGAAACCGGAACCTGAAATTGTCGAGGCACCGGATAGGATAGCGGAAGAGACACAACCCGAACCGGAAATGGGAGACTCCGGGGTCGCCGAAGCCGAAGACCCCGGGAAGACACCCCTGGAACCGGTGGAAATACCGGAACCCGTAGAAGAGAGGATCATTGATGTGGTCAGCGGGTATAGTTCTCCCCGAACCGAAAATGATGCCGCCCTCCGGGATCTCGCCCTGCCCGGGGAACCGGAGAGGGCCGAGCCGGTTGCGGATGAAGTCCGGGGGCCGGTGCTGGTGGATGCGGGAATGGATTATCTTCCTCCCCGCACCGGAGATTTATCAGCTGTTTCCCCCGTGCCGGCCCTGCCGGCGGAGCCTGAGCCCCGCCGGGTCGAACCGGCTCTTTTGGAGGGGCCCGAACTGGTGACCGCCGAATCGATCCATCCCGCATCTCCCCGGGTGGGAGAGCCGGTTCCCCTGCCGGAGGATCTGCCCCCTGAACCCGAGCTGGCTTACTGGGCGGAAGAAGCCCCGGAGGTGATAAACGGGTACTCGGTATGGAAGGAACCGGAAGAAGACGTTTTGGCCATGGATAGTCCTGAAATCCAGGAGCCCTGGGTGGAACCCCCGGATAACAGGGAAGTTGTGACGATTCCGGAAGAAGAGCCTGAAGTGGCGGTGCAGGTCCCCGAAGAGCCCGTGGACGGGAAGGTTCCTGCTCCGGAAGTGGTGGAAGACACCCCTCCGGAACTGCCGGAACCGTCGCCGGATGTGGAGATAGTCCTGGAGCCGGCGGATCAGCGGCCTCCGGTGGCTGTTGAAGATCCCGGGGAAGAGGAAGAGGCCGTGGCTGCCGCCGATACAGCCGGGGAAGTGGCCGAGGCCAGCCCCGCTGAAGCAGTGGCCGTGACAGAGCCCGAACCGGAAGCCCCGGCTCGGGAACCCGTCCCGGCAGCCTCTCCCGCAGAGATCCCCCTGGTACGGCGGCTGGAAAACGGGTTTCACTATATCCAGGTGGGCGTCTTCGGCAGCCGGACCGGTGTTTCCGCCGCGGTGTCCCGGCTGGAGCCGGGCTATCCCGTGGTCATCTGGTCTCCCGAAGACGATTCTCCGGGGGGCTACAAGGTCATGATCGGGCCCCTCACCGCGGATGAAAGCGGCGCCCTGCTTTACAACTTCCGGGCCAGCGGATACCGGGACGCCTTTGTCCGTAAAATGTAAGAAACCTGAGCCAATTTCAAAAATCCCTGATTTTTGAAATTTCCTCACCCTTTTTCTCCGGGATACAGGCCGGGCAGGGCAGCGGAAGAATCCGTTTACCCTGTCCGGCTATTTGGCTATAATACCCCCCATGGACAGGAATCCCCGACACGAAATGGAGGAGCTTTCTGAAAAGCTCCGGCGCATGCAGTATGAATACTACATCGAGAACCGTCCCACCGTTTCAGACGCCGAATACGACCGTCTTTTTGATCGTCTCCGGGAGCTGGAGCAGGCGAATCCCGACCTGGTAAAACCCGATTCTCCCACCCACAGGGTGGGTTCCGATCTGGCGTCGGAACTCCCCGAGGTTAACCACACCATCCCCGTCCTCAGCCTCGACAAGGCGTACTCCGCCGAAGAAGTGGTGGGCTGGATGCGGAAACTCTCCGCCCAGACCGGCCGGGAGCTAACCTTCACGGTGGAGGAGAAGATTGACGGTATATCCATAGTCCTCTACTACAGGGAAGGGCTCCTGGAGCGGGCGGTGACCCGGGGTAACGGTCTGGTGGGCAACGATGTCACCGCCAATGTGAAAACCATTGCATCGGTGCCGCTTCGGCTGCCCCGGCCGGTGACCGTGGCGGTGCGCGGTGAAATCTACCTGCCCCTGGACCGGTTCGATGAGCTGAACAGCCGGCTGGAACAGCCTTTCGCGAACCCCCGGAATCTGGCGGCGGGAACCATCCGCCGGGTGAAAAGCGCCGAAGTGGCCCGGGTGCCTCTGAATATTTTTGTTTACGAGGGTTTTTTTACTCCTCCCCTGGATTCCCATACCCGGGTGCTGGAGGAGCTTAAGCGGCTCGGGTTCCGCCTGAATCCCCGGAGCGCCGTTTTTTCTACCGGCACCGCCGCCGGTTCGGGAGAACTCTTCGATTCGCCCGAATCCGGGGCGGGACTGGAAAAAGTGGAAGAATACCTGGAAACTTCCGCCCGGGAACGGGCCCGGCTGCCCTACGAAATCGACGGACTGGTGATCAAGGTCAACCAGGCGGAGGTTCGGGAAGCCCTGGGCTATACGGGCCACCATCCCCGCTGGGCCCTGGCCTATAAGTTTGAGTCTCCCCAGGGGGAAACCCGGGTGACAGCCATTGAAATTCAGGTGGGCCGGTCGGGCCGCATCACCCCCGTGGCCCGGGTAGAGCCGGTGCTTATCGGGGGGTCCACCATCTCCAACGTGACCCTCCACAACCAGGACTACATCAACCTGCTGGAACTGGCGGTGGGTGACCGGGTGGCGGTATCGAAACGGGGTGATGTGATTCCCGCCGTGGAGGGGGTGGTGGAAAAGAACCAGGAGGGAAACACCACCTACCAGATGCCCTTCTGCTGTCCTTCCTGCGAAACCGGCCTGGTGCTGAAGGGGGCCCACCATTTCTGCCCCAACCCCGACTGTCCCGATCAGATCAGGGGACGGCTGAACTTTTTTGTCGGGAAAAAACAGATGGATATAGAGAACCTGGGGCCGGAGACCATGGAGGTCCTGATAAACCGGGGACTGGTTCGGGATGTCCAGGACCTCTATACCTTCGATCCCCGGACGCTGCTGGGGCTTCCCGGCTTTGGGGAAAAAAAGGTGGCCGCCATTGCGGCGGGCCTGGAAGCGTCCAGACACCGACCCTTCCGCCGGGTTCTGGCTTCCCTGGGAATTCCCGAACTGGGACTCCGGGGGGCGGAGCTGCTGGTAGAGGGGGGGTTCCGCTCCCTGGAAACCCTGACCGCCGCGGTGGAAGCGGGAGACAGGACCGTCTTCACCGCCCTGGACGGCCTGGGAGACGTGACGGCGGACATCCTGATCCGGGAATTCTCCCGTCCCGAGGTGAAGGCCCGGCTTCAGGGCCTGAAGGAAGCGGGGCTTTCCCTGGAGGAAGCCGGGGATAGTTCTCCGTCTGAGGATCAGATTTTTCAGGGCCAGACCTGGTGTGTCACCGGCAGTTTCGAAAACTTCAAGCCCCGCAGCCTGGCGGAGGAAGAGATCAAAAAAAGGGGAGGAAAGGTTGTCTCGGCGGTGACGGGGAAAACGACCCATCTCCTCACCGGTGACGGGGGGGGGAGCAAGCGGGAGAAGGCTCTGGAAGTGGGGGCTGAACTGGTGGAAGAGAAGGCATTTCTCTCCCTGCTTGACCGGGTCCGGGGCGCCGGGCCCAAAGAACCATACCCGTCCTAACGTCCTGTGCCACCGGTGCCGACAATGGAATTAATGAAAAAGATACTGCTGGTTGCCCTGGTCCTCATGATAATCCCCGGTCTCTTTGGTCAGGACGGCGACGCCGTGCCGCCCCTGCCCCGGGGATACCAGAACATCCAGCTGGGCCTTACCCTGGATCAGGCCCGGGAAGCCCTGGAGGCTGAACCTTCCTTTGTTTTCCGGGGAGACCCCGATGTGAGTCTCCTCGCCCGGCCCAATGAACAGATTATCGAAGCCGAGGGAGCCTACTACATCCGGCGGGGAGTCTTTCAGTTCAGTGAAAAAATCCTCTACAGTATCACCCTGGTTTTTAATCCTTCCCTGATGGACTTCAGTACTTTGTTTGCCACCCTGCAGAACAAGTACGGCCCCTTCACTTCCCTGGATCCTTCATCGGTGATATGGGAAAACGATGAAGTGAGGCTGATCCTTGAAAAACCCGCCACCCTCAAATATCTTTACCGGCCCACCTTTGAGGCGCTTTCCCGGCAGGCCCGGCGGGAGGAAAGTTTCCGGGCCCTGGACAAGGCGGATTTTCTTGAGCGGCTCTAGGTTTTTGATGAGAAGCGGTCTTTTTTTTCTGATTCTGTCCCTTTCGGTGGTTCTTCCCGGATGTTCGGAAGCGGGTGGCATCGACATCCATGTGAATGGGCATCGGTTTCACGTCGAGGTGGCGGATGAACCGGCGGAACGGCAGCATGGTTTGATGGAAAGAAAGAGTCTGGGGGCCGATGAAGGGATGCTCTTTGTCTTTCCCGAGGATCAGATTCTCTCTTTCTGGATGAAAAACACCACGATTCCCCTCTCCCTGGCCTACATCGACTCAAACGGAGTGATCCGGGAAATCCATGACCTGGAACCCTTGTCTCTCAGACCCGTCTCTTCCCGGGTGTCGGTGCGGTATGCCCTGGAAGTGAATCAGGGGCGGTTCGCCGAGCTGGGAATAGAGCCGGGTCATAAGGTTGCCTTCGAAGATTCTCCTCCCCGGGCGGTGCACTGAACCGGCCATTCAAGGACCCGGCGAGATGCCGACCCCGGGGGGTGATGGTCTTTATTCTTCTTCATCCAGGTCGGCGAAAAGATCCATTTCCGGTTTCTTGCCGGCGGGACCGCCGGGATTCTGAAGAATTTCCACCTTCCGTTCAATTTTTTCCAGTTCCTTTTCCAGGCTCCTGGAAAGGGCCACCCCCTCTTCAAAGAGGGCCAGAGCCTCTTCCAGGGGGCATTCCTGGTTCACCATACGGCTGATTTCTTCCAGTCTTTCCAGTCTTTCTTCAAAACTCTTCATTTTTCATCCTTACCTGGATTCTTTGGTTCATTATCGTCCACCGTGGCGGTCAGGGTTCCCGATTTTAATTGAGCCCGGATCCGGGTTCCCCGGGGGGCTTCTTCCGCCTGGGTGATCAGGGCTTCCGAGTCTTCCCGGCGCAGCAGGGCAAATCCCCGGGACAGGATTTTGTCGGGAGATCCCGCCTCCAGCACGGCCCGGTGGATTTCCACGGTGTGGCGGCGGCGGCGGATAAGATTTTCCATGCCCCGGAACAGGTCTTCCCGGGCATCGTCGACCCGCTGCATCCGGTTCTGCCGCAGGGGTGCGAAAAGCCTTTCCCATTCCCGAAGCTGAAACCGGTTTACCAGCAGATGGATTTTCTCAATCCGCTTTCTTATATCCCCTTCCATTCTCCGGGCTGTTTCTCCCACCCTCAGGGCCAGCTCCTCCCGGGGGGGGCAGGCCATTTCCGCCGCCGCCGAAGGGGTGGGGGCGGCGGCATCGGCGGCGTAGTCGGTCAGGGCCGAATCGATTTCGTGGCCCACGGCGCTGATGGTGGGCAGGGGGCAGGCGGCCACCGCCCTGACCACCTCCTCATCGGAGAAGGGAAGCAGGTCTTCCAGGGAACCGCCCCCCCTGCCGATGATGAGCAGTTCCAACCCGGGAACCCCTTCGGCGGCTTTAATCTGGGCGGCGATACGGGGTGCCGCGTCGGCTCCCTGCACGGGGGCGGGTATAACCACAATATCCATCCCGGGGCTCCGGCGGCGGGTGACCCGCAAAATATCCTTCAGGGCCGCTCCGGTGGGGGAGGTGATCACGCCGATTTTCCGGGGGAACCGGGGGATCGGCTTTTTTCCTGTGGAATCAAAGAGTCCTTCCAGGGCGAGTCGCCTTTTCCGCTCCTCCAGCATGGCCAGGATCTCTCCCTGGCCCGCCTGAACCATGGATTCACAGATTATCTGGTAGGAGCCGCGCTGCTCGTAGAGGGAAAGCCGGCCGGTTACCCGGACCTGCTTCCCGTCGGCGGGGATGAACCGGAGAGCGCCGAGGCGGTTCTTGAACATCACCGCCGAAAGCATGGCCCCCTGGTCTTTCAGGGTAAAATAGTAGTGCCCCGTGCTGGAGGGGCGGAAGTTGGAGATTTCCCCCTCCACCTCCAGGGCGGTGAAACGCGATTCCAGCTGATCCTTGATGGCCCGGGTAATTTCCGTGACCGTATAGACTTTGAACAAATCGTTCATAGACCAACATTAGTGGTTTATTCACATTTTGACAATCCTAGGCTAACATTTGTAAAACCGCAGGATTTTTTTTGCATCTTCTTCGGAGACGATTATACTTGACCCATGGAGGGAATTTTAACAATCAGAGATTTTTAAAATTCCAACCTTAATGTACGTGAAGAAAAATTTTCAAGTCATTATAATGTAATGAAATATAAATTTCTTGACAATTTTTCTTCGAAGCCAATATCAAAAATAACCGATTTTTGATATTGGCTCCATAAACACAGTAACAATTTTGGAGGAAACGATGGATATTAAAAGAACTTTGGGAATTGGTGTACGCATGGACGACCCGGTCCAGAGGGAGCGGATTCTTCGTTACATCAACCTGAAGCTGGCATCCATGGGGCTTCCCTACAGTGATGTTACCGATGCTAACGATGTGGAACTGGCCCATGACCTGATTGAAAATTTCAAGGAGAAAAACCGTCTTCTGGCCACCTATCTCTGTCCGGTGGATAGAAGAATTCAGGCTTTCCTCGATTCCTATCTGAAGGACCTTCCCTTGAAGGATAAAATCACCCTGCCCACGGAAACCCTGATTCTGGATCGGTACGGGCTGGCCCGGGAGCTTTCCCTGCCCCCGGACAAGAACGATTTCAAGACCGATATTGTTCAATCTTACCGGGTCAAACAGGGGGTGCTCCATAACCCTAAAAATGACCGGAGGACCACCAAAGGTTCTTTTCACGTCGCCGAAGGGGGGCTTCCCGTTCCTTTCGATAAAAAGGCGGTCCCGGTGCAGACTTTTGCCTACATGTTGAAGGAGGCCCTTTCTCCCCCCGATGATCTGGCCCTACTTCCTTTTACGGCGGCCCAGAAGCATCCGGCCCGTACCTTGGTTTCCCTTCTTCTTCGTCCCGCGGTTGTTCCGGAAGTTCCGGGATTCATAGATCGGAAAAAAATGGAAATCCGAATCTTTGCTCCCGGGAATCTGACCAGCAACCTGGACTTTGCCGAGTCCATCTTCGGTAACGCCGGCGATCCCTATCTGCCTGAAAATGACGCCGCCATGGACCCCGAAGGTTGGACCGGTCATACAGGCTGTATCATCCTGGCTCCCCACCTGGTGGGGGTAACAAAAAAAGAAGCGGGGCTTCCTTCCCTGGAGTACGCCACGGAACGGCAGAAAAAAGACGGCATGTGCTGGGAAAATGAAAATGAACTCTACAACGACGGTGTTCCCTTCAAACTGACCTGCCGGGATGACCGGGGGGTCATGGTGACTCTCATCGCCGATAACTACTTTGGATACACCAAGAAAGAGGTAAAAACCCAGATCAGTTACTCCGCCAACCTGATGGGTGTGGCGGAGGAAGAACATGCGGGCGGCGCCATGGCTTTCCCCAGTTACAACCTGGGCGTTCATTTTGTCCCCGACAGCAACCTGCATGCCAAAAAAGAACACACCTTTGACAACGTGGTCAAGGTCCTCGGCGATGCCATGGAAGTACACCCTGATGGTTATGGCCGGGATAAGAAATTTACCAACATATTCTATATTCCCGAAGACGCCGAAATAAGCCTGGAGAGGCAGGCGGTGATCTGGAAGCGGAACGGGAAAGAAAAGAAGCTGAAAATCCTTCCCAATCAGTTTTTCATCCATCCCACCGGCTACAAGGTGAGCATGGAGAAGGACCCCGCCTCTCCTTCCTGGCGACTCATCGGCACCGTGGCGGAGGGTACTTTCTGTCACAAGCCCTGCACTGTATCCGGAGGAGGCAAATCGGAGATATCCAAATCAATCTGGGATTCCCTGAAATTCGGTTCGGTCTACGTGGGGGATTTCAAGGAAGACATGGATATGGTGGAGGAACTGATCAACAAGGATTACTACTCCCGGTTCACCCCGGAAACCCGGGAGGCTCTGGGGAAGGGCCATAAATCCCGGCCCATCCTCAGTTCCGAAAGGTCCCTGGGTTCTGTCATCAAACTTCTGTCCCCCTCCTCCCAGTGTACCGATGAATACAATGAGTGGGTCACCTCCATCCCCTCCCGCATCAAAGGGCTGGTATTCCTGGTGAAGAGGTTTTATACCTCCGACTGGGGAAATGACTGGCGAAGCCGCTTCTCGGTAAACATCGTGAACAATGAGCTGGGTCATGAATTCTGCTATAAAAACCGTAAAATCATGGGTTCCTACCTGCGGGTGGGAACCATGAAAGACGGCAGCTGGGTAACCAACAAACTGCGGCAGGATTTCATCCCCGCCATCAAGGTTCAGATGGAAGATGACATCTCCTGTTCCGTGGTGGTTCCTGTATCTGAACTCTCCCATCTGGCCGAGGGCACCGTGGAGGAAGCGGTAAAGATCGTGGAAAACTGTGAATACCGGTTTTTTCAGCGCCCCGATGATGCGGTGATCCGGGGTTACGACAAGCAGGCGGAAATTGACCTTTCCTCTCCGGGGAATTTTATTTCCAACTTCGAACCCCTGAAGAAGAAAAACGCCGTTGAGCTGATCGAAAGCACCATCAGTTTCTGCGATTATTCAGAGCCGGTGAAAAAAATGATCGAGGATTTCGCCGCCCGGGCAGGAGATGATGAGTACTTCGTCGCCTCCAGCCATCCCCGGATCGTCGATGGAAAACCGACGAAAAACCCCCGTTACCTCCAGACCCGCCCCGACATGGTGGATCCCACCTACAAGTACATGGCCGAAGTGGGCGCCCGGCTTTACCGCCGGATTCCTGCGGGAAAACCGCTCTTTACCCCGGTTAACGCCATTCTGGCGGGGCGCCGGAACAACCCGGCGGACTATGAAAACGGCATCCGGCCCCTGGCGGTCTACGGACCCATCCATTACCAGGAGCTGCCGGAACTTTTCATGGATTTCATCTGCAGCCTCACCGGGAAGTCTCCCTCCACCACCGGAGCGGGGAGTGAAGGGGCCCTCACCAAGGCACCCTTCAACGCCCTCTCTCCCACCACCGACCTCAACAACTGTCTTCTCTCCTATATCCTTACGGGATACTCGGGCTTTACCAGCGCGGCGGGCCACATCGGCTCCAAGTACCGGGTGGACCACGATATCAGCCTGCTTATTCCTGAACTCTGGTGCCGCCTGTCCGAGGAGGAGAGGAACCCAAAAAGTTTGATCGCCCACGGATACCTGGACAAGGTGGAAGACTTTACCCACAAAGGCAAGACCGTATTGGCAAGCCGGCTCGGCTACCGGATCAATGAAGATTTTCTCAACGCTTATCTGGGCCGGATGTTCGACAACCCCGAGGTGGTTTTTGAAGAGGATATGCTCCGTCCTGAACTGCAGAATCTGGAAGAATTCGTGGATGGGATCAACAATATTGTGGAAGCCCAGCAGAAGGTGGCCAGACAGTATCTGGATGACGGCAGTGTGGAGGGGGCCATCCCTCCGCTGAAAGCCCTCCTCTACATCATGGCTGAAGGCAGCTATGAGGGGAAAACCGCGGCGGATCCGGAGGTAAGGCAGCTTTTTGACCGTGAGTATGTTCTGGCAAGCGACTGGTACCAGGCCCGGCTTGTGAGATTCCAGAAATCTCAAATCAGCCTTTCCGAACGCAACATTTCCTACCTCCAGGACTTTCTGAAGGAAGAAAAAAACAAGGACGAGGCCGCCAGGCTCGGCATTCATAACCGCCTGGATAAAGCCAGGAAACGTTTGGCCATGGTGAGTGATCCCGGGTATCTTGACTGTTTGAAAGGAACCCTGGGGCTGGATGGTCTCTATCGGGGCTGATACACCTGACAGCGGTTTTCGGGGGGACGTCCAGGGGCGTCCCCTTTTTATTTGACGGGCCCGGCAATAAAAAGAACGGGGCAGCCCTTTCTTGCCCTTCAATAACCCCGGGGTAATGTCGATAATGAAGGATATGGGAAATATTGCGGTTATCAACACGATCGGTCTCAAGGCAGAGGCGGGGATGCCCCTGGGACAGGGAGATTCCAGTCTGGAGCGGGTCTTTCAGTGGGCCCGTCAAGTCCCAGGGGTGGAATCGATTGTCTTCCTGGCTTCACCGGAGGATACCATAGTACTGCCCCGGGGGGAAGGGGTTACGGTGGTTCGAAAGGCCCGGTGGGGCGAGAGGGAACTTCTTCAGGTCCTCAGGGAAGTCTCCCGGGATCAGGGGCTGCTCTTCTACACTTACGGGGATACCCCCCTGCTCGACCTTCCCCTGACGCAGAAACTGGCGGACAGTCACAGGCGCTACTATGCCCAATACAGTTTTGCCGACGGTTTTCCCTATGGACTGGCCCCGGAGGTCATAAACGGGGAGATCCTTTCTTCCCTGGAGAAACTGGTTTCTCAGGATAACCCGCCTCTGGACAGACGGGAGCTCTTCACCGTTCTGAGCCGCGACATCAACAGCTTCGATGTGGAAACAGAGCTTGCACCCCGGGATCTCAGACTTCTCCGGGTCAGCCTCGCCGCCGACGGGCCGGCTAATTTTCTCCTCCTGCAGCGGCTGTTTAAAAAATGGGAACAGAATCCGGGGGTTGAAGAAATTTGCCGTATTTTGGAACAGGAACAGGATATTCTCCGCACCCTGCCCGCCTTCGCGGAGCTTCAGATTACCAACAGGCTGGCCCATCGGGTGGAGTACCTCCCCGATTATCCCGGTACGGTGGTCACTCCGGAGGGAGCCTCCTTCATGGAAGACGGCCCGTTCCGAGTCGTTCTGGATAAACTTCAGAGTTTATCCAGAGGGGAAATGACCCTCAATCTCGGTTTCAGGGGCGAACCGGCCCATCATCCCCGAATTGCTGAACTGGTCAGGGACGCGCTGGACCGGCCCGGCTTCCGGATTCTCCTTGAAACGGCGGGAACCGGCTGGGATTCAGGGGTAGTGGAAGCCCTGGCCCGCCTGGATCAGGAGAGAATCTATTGGATTGTCACCCAGGATTCGGTGGATCCCGGGGTTTATCGTGAACTCAGGGGAGGGGATCCGGCGGAGGTCTCCCGTTTTCTTGAATACCTCCTTCCTCTTTTTCCCGGGAGGGTCTGGGTCCAGGCCACCCGGATTCAAGGCCGGGAAGAGTCGCTGGAAAATTTCTACCGGTTTTGGAAGGAAAGGGAAGTTCCCTCTATTATCCAGAAATATGACTGGTATTGCGGTGTCCTTCCCGACCGGAGGGTTACCGACCTCAGCCCCCTCACCCGGTTTGCCTGCTGGCATCTGAAACGCGACCTGGCCATCCTTCTGGACGGAACCGTTCTGCCCTGCCGGGAAGTTCTTTCGGCGGATGCCGGTTTGGGAAACCTTCTTCTCGATGATGTTTCCGGGATCTGGGAGGGGGGTGATGTTCTTTACAGGGAGCATCTGAGGAATCATTATCCTGGAATTTGCGAGAAATGTGATGAGTACTACACCTTCAACTTTTGACGGCCCTTCCGGTCAGGAGCCCGTCTCTTCCGGGCCGGGAACTTATACGGTGGTGGGGGGGGCCAAGGCAGGACATAATGCCCAGACCTTCCGGCTTTCCCTGCTGCTTCTGAATCGAAGCGGAAAACTGTTCACCCCGGGGTCCCTTCAGGACCTGAAAAGGATGGGTTTCGATGACATCCTCGCCGTGGAAGGTCCGGGCCTCTCCTACGATGTTGAGTCTCTTTCCCGAAAGCATCCCACGGTTCGATTTCTGCTGCTGCAGAAAAAACTGACCCTGGGAGAAATCGTAAATCTGGGGATCCAGGAAGCCCGGGGCACCTTTGTTTTTGTCCTCTGGAATGACATGAGTCTTCTTTCGGGGGGGCTGTCAAGCCTGGTGGTGGAGCGGTTGTTTAAAAACCAGCAGCTCTGCACCGTCCCGGTTCTTCAGAATCTGAGGGGGGAGGTCCTGCCCACCCTCCAGGCCCCGGCTTTTGCCAGAAAATATCTCAAGGTGCTGAACCTCAGCCCCGCCAGAGAAGGACGGCTCTCACTCTTCCCCTTTGACATGACCGGTATCTACCATACGGAGAAGTTTCTCCTCACCGGCGGATTTGATCCTCTGCTGACCAACCCTTACTGGCAGCGTCTTGATTTCGGCTTCCGGGCTCACCTTTGGGGAGAGTCGATCAAGTGTGAAACCGCCCTGCGACTCAAGTATCTGGGGGAACCCCCTATCATGGAAACATCTCCCGATGATTCTTACCTGCGGTTTTATCTGAAAAATCTGGCGGTCCGGTATAACGGAGAAGCAGGATACATACCCTTTTCCCGGTTCTGGAGCTATCTCTGGAAGAGGGAAGGAAGTTTTTTTAAAGCCCGCCGGGAATTCCGGGAGGTTCGAAACTGGGTGGAGCTTCACCGGTTCCGGTTTCAGTTTGACGCCACCAGCATCACCGACCTCTGGGAGGCAGGGGATCTGTGACAGGCATTTTTATTCAGGTAAGGCTCGGTTCTTCCCGGCTCCCCGGGAAAGCGCTCCTTTCGCTGGGGGACATGACGGTCCTCGATCATGCCCTCAGGAACCTCGCCGCAGTGGAGGGGGATGTTCATGCGGTGCTTACCGATCAATCCAGTGCCCCTGCCCTGATGCCCGTGGCCCAACGGTGGGGGTTTGAGCTGTTTAAGGGTCCCGGTGATGATGTTCTGGGGCGCTTTGCCCTGGCAATTTCCCATTTCGGTGTCAGCAGGGTTATCCGGGCCACCGGAGATAATCCTTTAGTCCATGTCTCCATGGCCCGTCAGGCCCGGGAACAGGCGTTGAACGCCGGGGCTGATTACTTTGGTTTTCAGGGGGCTCCCCCGGGTACGGGGGTGGAGGTGGTGAAAGCCGCGGCGCTGCTGACGGCTCACAAAGAGTCTGTGGACCCTTATGAACGGGAGCATGTATGTCCCTTTCTCTATGGCCGGCCCGAGCGGTTCTCTATTCACAGACCCCTGGCGGCAGCACCGTGGCGCGGGAATGAGCGGCTGACCCTGGATACACCGGAGGATTACCGGTTTTTCCAGAACCTGTTCCGAGACCTTTACCGGGGTGAGCCCCTGGTGCTGGAAGAGGTGCTGGGAAAAATCAGGGAGGCTGGTTTTGTCCGTCCCTGAAATCCACTTTCTTCCCTCCATAAAAAAAGGGAATGGCACAGGTCATCTCAGGCGGTGTGCCCGGCTGGCTTCGTCCCTGGAGAAGGGAGTTCTTTCTCTTCCCACGGCAGGATGGCCGGGGCACTTCACCCTGGAAGAGATTGAGACTTTCACCAGGGGGCTCATCGACTTTCGAAGGATCGGTACCACCCTGCCTGAAGGCGGGGACGGATTTCTTGTGCTGGACCAGCGGAAAACCGAATCTCTTTTATGGAACGCCCTTCCCCCGGACTGGCCCGTCATCGGTATCGATGAGGGGGGCGTTTTCCGCTTCCGCATGGATTATCTTCTGGATACCCTCCCCGGGCTGAAGACGTCAGTGCCGGCCCATAGAACCGGAACAGGACTCCTGGGGGCCCCGACAAACCGGCGTACCTGGCCGGAACGGCTTGAGAAGGTCCTGGCAGTGTTCGGCGGGGAAGATGCGGCGGGGTTGACGGGGAAATTCCTTAAAGATTGGGCCGCCGCGGGGGCCCCTTCCGGCTTGCCGGAACTCTGGGTCTGCGGGGCTTCTTCATCGGCTTCCCACCTCTTCCCCTCCTGGGTGAAACCCTTTCCTCCTACCAATCATCTGGCGGAGGACCTGCACAAGTTTGACCTGGTCATAACCTCTTTCGGGCTCACCGCCTTTGAAGCCCTGGCGGCCCAGGTTCCGGTGCTGCTGCGCAGCCCCTCCCGGTACCACCATTTACTGGCCCGGCAGGCCGGGCTTCCCCTTCTGTCCCGAGGAAGCGGGGGGGTGAAACGCCGCCTGGGAGACTATCCCGGGATTGTTGAAGCCTGTCGGAAAGCTGTCTCCGGGAAAGAGGACCAGCCCCCCCTGGAAGAGATCCTGAGGGACCTGATCCTTCCCGCACCCCGCTGTCCCGGCTGCGGCCAGCTGTCACGCCGGCGGGGCCGCCCGTTTCACCCCCTGCTGGCCCGGTTCCCCCACCGGACTTTTCGCCGGTGCCGCTCCTGCGGTCTGGTCTATCAGATTCTCCATCGCAAAGAAGAAAAAGAATATACCACTGAATATTTTTTTGAGGAATATTCCCGGCAGTATGGGCGCACCTATCTGGACGATTTTCCCCAGCTCCGTGCCCTGGCGGCGTCACGGGTTAAAATCCTCGACACCCTGATCCCCCGGGGCAGTACCATTCTGGATCTGGGTTGTGCCTACGGCGCCTTCCTTCTTGAGGCCAGGGAAGCGGGGCACCGCCCCGTGGGGATCGATGTGGTCCCTTCGGCGGTGGCCCATGTCTCCGGGAAACTGGGCCTGGAAGCCCGGGTTTTTTCCCTGGACCGGTGGAAATCACCATCGGATCTGGGGGTGGATCGGGCCGATGCGGTGACCCTCTGGTACGTAATCGAACACATCGCCGATCTGAAAACATTTCTTCAGGTTCTCTCTTCGTTCCAGAAGACCGGCGATGTTCTGGCTTTTTCAACTCCCCATCTCGGGGGCATTTCAAGCCGCCGGGACCGAACCCTGTTCCTTCGGCAGAGTCCAGGAGACCACCATCATATCTGGAGCCCCCGTATTGCCAGAACCCTCCTGGCATTGTATGGTTACCGGATTCGCCGGGTCCGTATCACCGGACACCATCCCGAAAGGTTTCCCGGCGCTTCGTTTCTATCCCCCACCTCGAAATGCTTCAGGTTGCTGCGTGGTTTCAGCCGCCTGGCGGGATGGGGTGACACCTTTGAGATCTATGCGGTAAAAGTGGGGGAGGGGATTTTTTAATGCCGAATATTCTGATCCTGGGGGCCAGTATTATGCAGCTGCCCGCCCTTCGCCTGGCCCGGCAGCAAGGCTGGGGTGTTTTTGTGGCCGATGGTAATGCCGGGGCGCCGGGAATTCCCCTGGCGGACCGTTTCATCCCGGTGGACCTGAAAAACAGGGAAGAGATGGCGGCGGCGGCGGCGGAACTGAAATCCCGGGAAGGACTGGACGGGGTTTTTACCGCCGGCACCGATTTTTCCGTCACCGTGGCCTACGTGGCGGAAAAGCTTAATCTTCCGGGGATTCCCGTGGCGGTGGCGGAAAAAGCCAGCCATAAAGGACTGATGAGGCAGGAGTTCCTTCGGGCCGGGGTAGCCATTCCAGGCTTCACCCTTTTAAACGGTAAAGTCGACCCGATAAAGGCGGTTGCCTCATTACACTATCCCCTGGTGGTCAAGCCTGTGGATAACATGGGCTCCCGGGGAATCCAGCGGGTTGACTCGGGGGAGACTCTTGTCGATGCGGTCGAGAAAGCCCGAAACCACAGCCGGTCCGGTTCAATCATCGTTGAAGAATTCATTGACGGTCCCGAATTCAGTCTCGATGCCCTGGTGGAGGACGGAAAGGTGACGGTCTGCGGCTTTGCGGACCGCCATATACACTATCCTCCTTATTTCATAGAGATGGGACACACCATGCCGACCTCCCAGCCCAAAGAGGTGATGGATGCGGTGGAGGCTCTTTTTATCCGGGGAATTCATGCCCTGGGCATAACCCGGGGTGCCGCCAAGGGAGACATAAAGCTCTCTTCCCGGGGGCCTGTGGTGGGGGAAATCGCCGCCCGCCTTTCCGGTGGTTTCATGTCCGGCTGGACCTATCCCGCCTCATCGGGGGTCGATCTGACCCTGGCGGCCATGCGGCTGGCCCTGGGGCTTCCGGCGGGAAATTTGCGCCCCCGGTATCAAAAATACTCGGCGGAGAGGGCCTTTATTTCCCTTCCCGGCCGCCTCCGCTCGATTCAGGGGTTTAACGAGGCCTCCAGTGCTTCCGGGATTTCCTTCGGGTATTTAAGGATATCTCCGGGAGACAGGGTGGATTTTCCCAGAAATAATGTGGAAAAGGGAGGGAACTTCATCTCCCGGGGGGATACCCGGGAAGAAGCGGTAGCTCTCGCTGAAACCGCGGCGGCCTCTGTTTTCCTGCGGCTTGATCCGGACGATGAAGCCACTGCCGATTTTATCAACCGCCGCAGTCATCTCTGGGTTCCCGATGCTTTTACCCCGGAGAATCCGGAAAACCTCCGGTTTCTGGAAGATTTGACCCGCCGGCCCCGGAGCATCGCCGAGGCGGTTGCTTCTTTTCCCGGGCCGGAAAAGGAAGACGGCAGGGACTGGCAGGGCCGAACCCTCCGGCAGGCCCTTGAAATGGTACTGAACCTTGTCCCTGATCTGAAGGAGAGAAGCGACACGACCGAGGGAGACGCCGCCGGATTCTTTCAGGCCTTTTTGCGGGGAAGCGTGCAGGGGGCCGTCTGGTATCTTGAATCCCATGACAGGAAGCCTGGATCCAGGCGGGGGGGCGGGACTTGAAGAGAAAGGGGATAATATGTCTCATTCTCATTTTATTTCCTCTTTATCTGTCTTCCCAGCCGGTACCTTTGAATGACCTGTTCAACCAGGAAGGGATCAGCCTTGTCTGGGATCCCTACCGAAGGGTCGGGCTTCTGGAAAGTCCCCGGCGCAGTATTGTTTTCCGGCCCGGCCTGCCATGGGCCCTGGGAAATCGTAAGATTCCCCTGGTATCGGAGGTCTGGATGGATGACCAGGGCCGGGTCTGGCTTTCCGGCCCCACCGCCCAGGGGTTCAGAAGCTACCTGGAGGGGGAATTTGAGACGGAGGAGCCGATTATCGCGGCAGTTGTCATTGATGCCGGTCACGGGGGGCGGGATCCCGGAGCGGTGGGCCAGATTCGTCGTGGCAGTGGAACCGTCCCCATCTATGAAAAAACCATCACCCTTCAAGTGGCCCGGGAACTGGGGAACCTGCTTCGCCATGACTATCCGGAACGGCAGATTCTCCTTACCCGTACCGGGGATGACTACCTGACCCTGGAAGAACGGACCAAAATCGCCAATTCCATCGAGCTGGAACCGAATGAGGCAATGATTTTTATCTCTATCCATGCCAATGCATCGTTTAATTCCCAGGCCAGAGGTTTTGAAGTCTGGTATCTGCCTCCAGACTACAGGCGGGATTTGTTGACTGAAAAGGACAGGGAAGGTGTTGATCTGGATGTTCTTCCTCTGTTGAACACCATGAGGGAAGAGGAGTTTACCCAGGAGAGTATCTATCTGGCGAAAGCTATCTCTGAGGGCATGGCCGCGGCGCTTGGGTCTTTGTCTCCCAACCGGGGCATCAAGGAAGAATCCTGGTTTGTGGTGAGGGATGTCAAGATGCCTTCCGTATTGGTGGAAGTTGGTTTTATCAGCAATCTTGAAGAAGCAGCCCGCATGGCGGATACTGAATACTTGAAGAAGACCGCCCTGGGCATCTATAATGGGATCAAACGGTTCCTGGACGGATTCGAAAAAACAAAGGGTTTTACGGAATAATTATGGTGATAAAAAGAACGACATTGATTACCGCATCGGCGGGTTTACTTTTTTTGGCCGTGTCCATGCTTTTATACGGTTTTTTGGGATACCCCAGGGTCTCCCGGGTCTTCTTTTTTCCCACCGATCCTGATTGGGCCGTGAGGGGTGAATCCAGGGATCTTCCCCGGCAGGATACTCCCGAAAAGAATGTCGAAACCTATGTATCCGAGTGGCTTCTGGGGCCCTTGGGTATATCCCATCGAAGGCTCTTTCCCCGGGGGACAAAGCTTAACGCCGTTTTTCTGCGGAAAGATACACTTTACCTTGATTTTTCTTCGATCCTGCTTAACCGGAGCATTGAAGGCAGCCTTTCCCTGCGTGAGTTGGCGGAGGTTTTGGAGCGGGGAATCCATCATAACTTCCCCAGAATCAAGACAATCCTGATTTCGGTGGATGGTGAACCCCTCCCTCCGCTCCAGGAATCCCTTCAGGAAGGGGAATGAAGGAGGATCGGAGCTGATTTTATCCTGAACAAATCATTACCCGCTGGTTACTTATTTTTATGGCGGTATGTGCCGAATTTAGTAAGTAAATCGCGATTTTAAAGGCTGAGTTAGGCCTAAAACGGGCAAAAAAAAGAAAAATCGTTGACAAACAACTTTGAGTCCGTATAATTTTACATAGGCAATATTATTGAAACAAGGAGCAGTAAATGAAGCGTTTCGGTATCCTTCTGAGTGTTACTCTGGTTTTCATGAGTTTTTCTCTTTTTGCGGAGGAGGCGGTTCTCATAGATTTCTCTCTGCTCACCGCGGATGTGGACATTGTAGGTGATGATGGAGTCAACGACGAGAATCAAGCAACCATGATTAACTTCGCCGACAAGGCCGGTACAAGTTTCACCGAGGAGGAAAAGCGTTATATGCAGACCTCCCTGGCGATTCCCAACTGGGAAGTCGTGCTGGCATCTTCTTCCCGCACGGTGACCAATCAGACTTACTCTTATGTAAGACCCGCACCGGTGAAGCAGGATGAGAGAATCCACGAAGACTACAGAGGAAAGACAGTGTTGGGGGCGAGAATTCACTTTCCCACCGACCCCTTTAACAGCTACGCGATTATCAAACCACCCTTTGAGATTCCTGCGTACGAACCCATTGATGAGAATGATCTTTACGGAAGCAAGTTCAACAACCATGGTGTTGTCAAGAACGTCGGCGTCCTCAAGACCCTCTCCATCAGTGTACTGGGGCGAAATTTTCCCAACGGCCTCGGGGTTATCCTGAAGAACCACAATAACGAGGAAAAGATCATTTTCATGAACTACCTCAATTTTGATGGTTGGAAGACCCTGACCTGGAGCAACCCCAACTACATCACCGATGTAAGAAACAGGGAACTGGCCAAGTACCCCCTGTACCCCAAGGCTGCTCCTTTCTATAAGCTGGTTGGTATTATTGTTTACAAAGATGCCGCCCAGGAGGGGGGAGATTTCATTACCTACATCAAAGACCTGCGGGTAACCTATGACAAGGCTGTCATGGATCTCGAAAGCGATATCGATGATGAAGCCCTCTGGAACATCCTTGGCGACAGGGAGCAGTCCCGGCGGACCGCAGAATTTGAAAAACTGGGTGCCCGACAGGTTCTTCGCTACCTCGAACAGCAGAAAATGCACATAGACGAAACCGAAGAGTAGAAAGAAGGGGAAACGTATTACCATACACGGTAATTTACCGTTGACGGCCGTTCCGGGATTCCG
>Ga0334882_1001802_pt1 | contig 24005 bp, 28 predicted proteins | sample GraSluR1_MG_5_FD_207226 | JGI IMG/M metagenome (GOLD analysis project Ga0334882, IMG submission 207226) | Sludge microbial communities from methane-producing bioreactor in Wageningen University, Netherlands - Granular Sludge_15_04-R1 | ecosystem: Engineered > Bioreactor > Anaerobic >...
ATTGTTTCAGAAAGGCATGTTGTGTGTATAGCTATTATATCCGGATTATACATTGCAAATATATTTTTTACAGCTGTTTTGATATTGGCTCCTCCCCCAAATACACAAGCTCCCTCAGTAAATGAGCTAGAAGAAGCCATTGCCGGCTCTTTAAAATGTCTTGAAAGAACCGTCCTGTGATAGGAACAGCATCCCTGCGATCCATGGCTATGCGGCAGACAGTTGTGAATTCCGAAAGCTGCATACATAGCTCCAACCGGCTGACAGGTTTTAGCTGGATTTATTCTTAAAGCCTTTCTTTCTACTAATTCTTTTGGCGTTGCATCTAACATTACTTTCCACCTCCTGAAACGGCTACTTCTTCTGCTACTTCTCCATCTATCAATGGTTCCTTTTTCCATGGTGGAGTCAAATACTTCCATGCCGGTGTATAAACTCCTCTTGCAAGCTCTCTTGCAAATATTACTGCACCTTTAAATCCTGCATATGGACCTGTATAATCATAGGAATGAAGCTGTCTTGACAACACTCCCATTTTCTCAATAACATACTTTTCTTTTATTCCTGTCAAAAACATGTCAGGATGCAATTCTCTTATAAATTTCTCCAATTCATGTCCATTTATATCATCTATCATTATAGTGTCATCTTCCATTTCTGCTACAAGTCCATTATACCTGTCCAATTGTACACCTTCTGCCTTAAGAGCTTCTGCCCTTTCTTTTGGCAATATAACACGATATTTTTCTTCATCTTTATGAACAGTTATTTCAGGTATATTTTTACTATCTGCATCTACTTTTATCGTCGGAATAACATCACTTCCTTCATAGTCATCACGGTGTCCGAACTCATGACCTGCAAGAATAGTCTTTATTCCAAGATCCTTGAGCAGTTCCTGATAAGTCTGGGCTCTTAATCCACCTACATAGAGGCAAGCCGTTCTTCCCTGGAGCTTTTCTCTATAATATTGTATATCGGCATCAATTTCTCCCACTTCTTCTGCAATAACTTCTTCTGTTTTCTTATACAAATATGGGTCGTCAAAAACTTTTGCCAAATCCCTCAGAGTATTGCTTGTTGCCTGAACTCCTATAAAATTGGCCTTAATCCATGGAATTCCATACTTTGTTTCCATCATGCCGGCTATATAGTTGATTGATCTGTAGCACTGAACCAGATTTACATCTGCCATATGTGCATTCTGAATCTGCTCATAGCTTGCATCACCGGTAAGTGTTGCTACAACATTGTAGCCTATTTTTTTAAGTATTCTATCAATTTCCCAGGAATCACCGCCAATATTGTATTCGCCCAGCACATTTACTGAATATTTCTTGTGTTCATGATTCCCTGTTCCAATTATGTCACTCATAACAGTATTGTTTGCTATATGATGACCTGCCGACTGTGTTACTCCTTTATAACCTTCACAGCTGAAAGCAAGTACCGGTATACCATACTTTTTCTGCGATGCAGCTGCAACTGCCTGTATATCGTCACCAATAAGTCCAACAGGACATGTTGCATATATTCCTATGGCTTTTGGATGAAAAATTTCAACTGCCTCGTCTATAGACTTCTGTAGTTTTCCAACTCCGCCAAATACTATATTTTGCTCCTGCATGTCAGTACCAAAAACATATTCATTGAAATTTTGTCCGCCTTCTTCAGCTTTTGACTTAAATCTTCTTCCGCCCCAGGTATAAAAAGAACATCCTACCGGACCGTGAGTTATATGAACCATGTCCTTGATAGGTCCCATGACAACTCCCTTACACCCTGCATAGCAGCAGCCTCTTGCTGTAATTACTCCTGGTATAGTTCTTATATTGGCTGCAATAACCGGATTAGGTGTTTCTTCTGTCTTCACAACAATATGCTGTTTTCTTTTTTTATAGGTTTTAGCCGGATATGGTTCCAAAACTTCATCAATTATTTGATTCAATTCCTTTTTCATAAAATCATCCTTTCATAAAAACTAAATAGCTGCGTCTCCTGTTTCTTCTGTTCTTATTCTTACAGCATCTGTAACACTTGATACAAATATTTTTCCATCTCCAGGATTTCCTGTTCTATTTGTAGCTATTATGGTATCCACAACTTTCTTTGCATCTTCATCTTTTGTCAATATCACAATCAACCTCTTTGAAACCAATCTATGAACTTCAGATAGCTGTTCCATAACTCTTTCATCAGTTTCAACTGCTGTATCTTCTTCGGATATATAATTTTTTATTACAGAAAAATCTACCTTCTTCTTACCACGTCCAAGTACCGGTTTACATGTAATAGAAGGAAACCCAGCTTCTGCAAGAGCATCTTTTGTCTTGCCTACCATATTTATTCTAATGATAGCAACAACTTCTTTCATACTGCATTCCTCCTTATTATAATTCGCTTGTACCAGAACTTATCGTGTATGCCTCTTCTACAGGAGATATAAATATCTTTCCATCTCCAAAAGCTCCCTTGCTTCCAGTTTTGGCGTTTTTTGTAATAATTTTTACAATATCATCCTTATCCTCATCTTTTATTACTATAAGCAGCATTTGTTTTGGAATTTCATCATAAAAAATCTCACCAACTTTTACTCCTCTTTGTTTACCTCTACCAACCACATCAAATTTAGTAACTGCTGGAAATCCAGCATCGCATAATTCAGAAAGCACAGTTGTAACCTTCTCCGGTCTTATGATAGCTTTTACCATTAACATCGTTGAACACTCCCCTTTTTTATGTTAAAATATAAACATTATTAGAATTTAGTCGATTCTAATATTTTTTGTGTGTATCTCTTTAATTGGCTTGTTTTTAAGAGATACACTCTTTCTTAATTTTTTCCTTTCCGCATTCTGTACTCATTTTATGCATCCATAAGACCATATTCCATCATGATTGCTTCCAGTTCTTCCTGTGCCATAGGTTTTGGTATTACAAACATGTCATTTCCATCTATAGCCTTGGCTAGTGATCTATATTCATCTGCCTGTTTAGCTTTTGGATCATACTGTATAACAGTCTGCTTGTTTATTTCTGCCTTTGTGACTTCAGGACTTCTCGGTACAAAGTATATCAACTGACTTCCCAGTTTTTTAGCAAATGCATCAAGCAATTCTTGCTCATTTGCAACCTTTCTGCTGTTACATATGATACCGCCTAATCTAACTCCACCTGCATTTGCGAACTTGCTTATACCCTTCGATATGTTGTTTGCTGCATACATTGCCATCATTTCACCACTGGCTACTATATATATTTCCTGCGCTTTTCCTTCACGTATTGGCATTGCAAATCCTCCACATACAACATCACCAAGTACGTCATAGAATACATAATCCAAATCATCAGTATATGCTCCCAACTGTTCAAGCATATTTATTGAAGTTATTATTCCCCTTCCTGCACATCCAACTCCTGGTTCAGGTCCACCGGATTCAACGCATTTTATTCCTTCAAACCCAGTCTTCAAGATCGACTCAAGATCAACATCTTCTCCTTCTTCCCTCAATGTATCAAGAACTGTCTTCTGAGCTAGTCCACCTAAAAGTAATCTGGTAGAATCTGCTTTTGGATCACATCCTACTACCATTATGTGCTTTCCCATCTCTGCTAATCCTGAAGTAAGATTTTGTGTCGTTGTGGATTTTCCAATTCCACCTTTTCCATAAATAGCTACTTGTCTCATTTTCCATTCTCCCTTATTTTTAGATTTTTTAAGACCTGAATTTCGTATTTCAAAATCAAGTCTTTAATAATTTATAACACAATATATCACATTTAATTCAAAAACACAACACTTTTTTAGTAATCTATTAAAATAATGCTATTGAAAATGTTATTATTTTAAATAGAGCCCTGATAATTATTATTTTAACATTCATCCACTGATAATCGTTCTCAGCTATCAGTGGATGAATGTTAAAATATGTTTAGTTATATTTAGTTATACAATGATAAAATCATAAATTATTACGTTTTATAACTTTTTATAATCTTATATAACATATATAATATGTAGATACTATTTTTATTATAAAAAATATAACTTCAATTAAATAAAGTTGTATTTTTATGGAATGTGTATTAAAATCATTATAAATAATGATTGATTCTTACCACACTCATAAATGAGAGGAGGTACTTTTTATGTTAGATAATACAGCTTTAACTCCACAAGAAGTAGCTGAAATGCTTAAAATAGCTAAAAATACAGTTTATGAATTAATTAAAAGAGGCGAATTAAATGGGTACAAAGTCGGTAAAAAAATAAGAGTAGACTTAAAGGATGTGGAAAATTATAAAAATAAAACTAAAAATACCAAGTCCATTCAATTTAATCCCGTCAAAAATGACAGTCTGGAATATATAGATATTTTTTCCCAGCAGAATATTGTCAATAACAATAATGATTTTATAATATGCGGTCAGGATGTACTTCTCGATATTTTGTCAAGATATATAGAACTTTACTCCCCAAATATTAGAACTTTTCGTTCATATGTAGGAAGCTACAATGGACTATTGGCTCTCTATCTTGGTAAAATACAGGTGGCTACAGCCCATTTATGGGATGGAGAATCCGGACAATACAATATTCCTTTTGTAAGAAGGTTGATTCCCGGTATTCCCACAGTAATAATTCATTTAGCCTGTAGAATGCAGGGATTTTATGTTCTTAAAGGAAACCCTAAAAAAATTCAGAGCTGGGATGATTTAAAAAGGCCTGACTTAACTATAATAAACAGGGAAAAAGGATGCGGCACCCGAATTTTATTGGATGAACATCTTCGTCTACTTAATATAGATGGAAAATCCATAAATGGATACAACCGGGAATGCTTTTCTCATCTTGCTGTAGCAAGCACTGTGGCAAGAGGCGGTGCAGATTTAGCCATAGGCAATGAAAAAACAAGTCTTCAAGTCAAGAATGTAGATTTCATACCTCTTCAAAAAGAAAGATATGAACTGGTCATAAAAAAAGAAGATATAGATAAATCTCCATTCAAAACAATAATAGATATAATACGTTCCGATGAATTCAAATCCGAGTTACTAGGAATAGGTGGTTATGATTTAACGGAAACAGGCAACATCATAGCTGAATTATGATGCTGCAAATATCTCAATTCCATTGATTTCTCAATTTGCCTAATTTTTAACAATGTATCCGCTTTGAATAAATTGATACATTGTTAAAAATACTTTGCCAGATTTTAATTCAAATCATATACTTATTAAAAATATTCACGTGTTATGCACATATTATCAACAGTATATTGTGCATAACTTAACCTGTTGTGCTAAAAGATAAACTTTCATAAATAGGATATATACTCCATTGGCTTTAAATATTGTTTGTCTGAATTCTTTTGAAAATTGATTTACAGTTTTCTTTCTTTTCAAATTTTAGTTCTGAAATAAATTTATCTCCAATATATCCTTTATCACCTATTATAGTTACTGGCGATAGATAGGATGTTAAATCCCATACTGCTGCCCTATCATCAATATTGACAGGAGTTAAAATAAAATCAGTCAGATATCCATCAAGTGTTGTGAGGGCATGCAATTTAAAGCCATAGTAGGTTTCCTTCTTGAAGAGGCACACCTGCTGTAGGCAACTTTCGGCTTAAATGCTCTATGGAAATGGGCTCTTCCAAATTCACAAACTGGAACCGGCATACTGTCAATTATCCTGTATTGCTCATATTTATTGATTATTATCATCTTACATATTTTTACGTTTTTAAAAGATAGTATCAATTTTACGAGTGCCGAATATTATAATTATTGGACAGAAGATTATATCTATAATAAATAAAAACAAAGGAAGTGCATAATATATGGCTGCATTATCAGTGGATTTTGATACACCACAAACAGCTTCTGGACAAGTGGTTAATATAACTGGAACTGTACCTGTAGGTTCAATCTACGTTGAAGCTATCCAATTAGATGTTCTCAGAGCTGACTCTAGTCATCAATACTTTTCTATATCAAATGTTTATGACAATTCATCAGGCACAGCTGTACTAGCAGTTAACGATACCGTAAATCTTGCTATAGTTCCAAAATTAGAAGCAACTGAAACCGTAACATTAACTAGCTATGGAGCTTTAGAAGCTCAAATAGTTGAGGCATAATATAAACCAGATGGCCAGAGCATGAAAATGCTCTTGGTCATCTATTATATTATTTAATTTGGGGTGATATATTTGTATTCATTTATGATTCCAGCAAGTAACAGCCTTACAGTGACAGATAAAATTTCAAATGGCAATATTCATAGTTACAAGTTAACAGTAGGATGTGACGGTCAGTTTGAATATTATAGTTTACTTTATTTCAACATTGCTTCATTACCAAATAATATTACAGTAGACAAGGCTGAATTAGTACTATTTAAATGCGATGGTTTTCACAATAATAAAAATGTTGAATTTACAATCTCTCCAATATATGATTATTTCAGCATATACACCACCTATTCAAGAATTCCCTCATTCAATAATTTTAGCCAGGCCAAATTCTGCCCAATGACATCAAAGGCAGCAATTGTCATAGATATAACACATATAGTTTCTTCATGGATTGAAAATATCTCATCTAACAAGGGTATAATAATCTATAACATATGGAATAATTGTATGGCAAGTTTTGGATCGGAACTTGCAAAAGAACAACAGATGGTCCCGTTTATAACTATAAAGGCCAAACATAAAAAGTGCACCTTGCCACCTGAAAACAAAAAATCTCACTGTGATTATAATTTTCATCTGGCACTACAAATAATTAACAACTGCAATACAGGCACTTCCCCAATTCCTCCAGATTCAAGCCTTGTAGAAGTTACAGTAACAGGAACAGTTGCCAGCCAGTCCACCTTTGTGGCAATGATAGAAGTAATTGTAACTCGAAGTAGTGGCACAATAGACAAATATTATGTTTCAGATGAATACGTGAATCCATCCCGTGAACCTCTTAACATAAACAAAACATACTCAATTCCTGTAGTACCACCACTTGCTCCCGGCGATACTGTAACCAGAGCCAACGTTTATGGTTCCTACAAAGATTCTTAAATAAATAAGTACGGAAATTAGCATAAAAATGAACTCCGTATGTTTTATCACGTTTCAAGCTTATTACTCTAAACTTTTCCCCACGCAAAATAAGCACCCCAAATAACGGATGCTTATTTAAAAAGGAGATCTATTAAAACATAACCCAGTGGTGGTTGCACTTAAGTTTATAGTGCCCCGCAACCACAGACACCTGATTGTAATAATAGGGGGAACTATTATTTTTAAGATATCTCTTAATATGTTTATTATTTTACAAGTCATTTATTGAAATTTGATGTCATATTCATTAATTATTTGTAACAAAATATATTATTTTTATGAACAACAAAATAAGCACCTGAGGGGCTGGCTCAAAATGCTTATTTGTATATAGGGAACTATTGTGTTAAACTTATCTGAATTACAACTTCGATTATTATTTTATCTTTGCGCTGTTAAGAGCATATTAACCTCAGGTTAAATTGATGGCACCCGGAATTAATCTACTGCTTTATAAATCCCCTGCCCATTTAGGCACTGTCAGGAGGCCTGGTGGGTTCTGTTATAAAAGAGAACTTTCATCTTAGCCACGATCGATTATCTATAGTATATACTACTTTTACATGGATTTTGTCCCAAATTTGTCTCACGATTTTTTACTAATTAACTTTTACTCTGAATTCCCGTACCTTTGCTTAAAAGATATACACAATATTAGTTCATACTTATACCCTCATTTTTAGATCTCTCCATTAATTCTTTATGAAGTGATTTAGGCATTCTTAATTTAAACTGTCCTGAGAAATTTTCTTCCTCCAATGGTTCTGGTATGAATATTCCATCTTCAAACGCTGCTTCAAGCCAATTTCTTTTTGCATCATTTAAGAGATTTATCCCTTCGTCAATTGTATCTGCACAAGTAATGCATCCTTTTAATTCTGGATATTTTAATACATATCCACCCTCTTCATCTTTTATAATTTCAATTTTATAGTTAAGATTCATGTAATATTCTATGCTTTTCTCTCTTCGGATTCTACTATGTTCCTTACCAGTTTTACATATGTAACTTTAATTGGCCTTTTGTATGGTATGGTAATTGGGTTCTTTCCATCTTTTCTGAATGTTCAGTGGCTGCTACCACCTTTAGGAGATTTTCCCTCATAGCCATAACTTTCTAAAACTTTTTTTCAACTCTGAAAATCTCATATCAGTTGAAATATTTTTTATTTCCTTTATCAGCTTATCAAATGTTGGCATTTCTTATATACCTCCTATTAATATATTATGATGTCAACATATTTTAAGTAAAAAAAATGATAGCTTTCTACTTACAACTATCACCATACAAACTTTTCCACTTCACAATATCCTCTAATATGTCCTCACGTCTCCTGTAAGCAGTACTCCTGATACCGCCATACATTTACTGGCTATCAATCCAAAGCCTTTATCCAGCTTGTATTTATAAGTAATAAAATCCATCATTTCTTTTCAGCTGCCTTATTCGAGCCCTCTTTCTGCTGAGCTTTCCACCTATATACTCCAGCTTTTCAATTTCCCATATAATGCCCCTTTCTGACGCTTCTTCACCTGTAGAGCTCGTCTGTACCTTTTCTCCGAAAGTAGGACTCATATGGCTGTCTGAGCTGATACATACATTACAGTGTTTTATGTCCCTTCAATACTTTCGACTTGGTCCTGAAGATCCCTGCAGTCAATTTCTAGTAGCTCCATTTCCTTAAGATCCCTAAAATAGCCATATAATTCTCCTTCAGTCTTTTTAAATGTCTCTTTATCAGGCACCAACATTCCCTCCCGCCTATTTATTACTTATGTCTATAAAAAACTTTGCTGCATATCTTTCCTCCCTACTTAACAGAATCATCTTCCTGCACCTGTTCACAGCCATGTCCACAACTTCAAATACCATATTTTCTTTGTCCTTTGCTTTCCCGGCCTTCCTTCTCTGCAAAATCCAGTATGTCAAAATAGCCTTTTCTCTGCAAGTTAGTTCATTCATTTAGCAACTTCCTCTCGATATACAAAACTCCGCACACTGCATCTCCTGCCAAATCATCTATGTGGTATCTTCTCTCGAATCTTCTGGTAATCCTGATTTTCTCTTTAAAACTACAAGAGGGTACTGTGATTATCTCAATTTGAACTTTCTCAAGCATTTCACCACCTACTTTTTAAGATTTTCCATGTATAATAAATTAATTTCTGTATATACTACTCGACATACTCCAATGATTTCTATATTTTATTTTTACCAGGGACTTTTATCCCTGGCTATTTTTTATTTTAAAAATTACCAGTATGATTATTTGATTTCTGCACATCCTATTGATATAAGGATATCAATGTACTCAAGATATTAGTTAGAATATTTAAAGTTATATAAATCTATAGGAAGTTTATGTGAGTTAGAATATTTTGTCTCCCGGTACATTGATACTTACTTTATGCTGGGGATGATGAATCCCCAGTACCTAATTTCCTTCGTTGATAGTTCCTATACCAAATAACATTGTGCCAGGGAGTGAAGTCCTTGGCACAATGTTATTGTAGAATTTTTATATAATATTGCCATTTGAGTTACTTATATCCTCCTTCTTATCAAGTCCATTTTCCTTTATATATTTATCTCTCAACTTCTTGGCAGTATCTATCCATACCCCAATGTTCCTATTACCTCTTTCCATCATCTCACATTAGGATCTATCAGGTTGTCTCCTTCTATTCTTCTTAAGCAGCTGTATATTAGTGCTATGACCTGTTCATTGGATATTCTCTCCATCCAGAACTCCCTGCTCTCTATGATGAATTTATATCCTGCAACTTATAGTAAACAAGCTATATATAACGAAAATAACGAAGTTACCGGTTATGTAAAAACTCTTGCAGATACCAAAAATGATGAAGTGCGATCTGTACCAATTCCTAAAAAATTGTTTAGTTTATTAAAGTTCAAATATAAAGAATTTTTAAAAGAGAAAGTTAAAAATCCTAAAAAATATAAAAAAATGGATCTAGTATTTTGCAATAAGGGTGGAGATTTTTTAAATGACAAGACTCCTCTCAGAGCAGTAAAAAAAATATATAAAGAATTAAATATATCTAGTGATTTGACTTTCCATAGTTTAAGACATACATATGCAACTAGGCTCTATGAACAAAATGGTGACTTAAATGTAATTCAAGCCTTACTTGGACATATAGACATAGATACTACGCGAAAAACTTATGTTCATGTATCTGAAGAACGAAAAAAAGAAGCAACCAGTTTACTGGATAACTTCCTTGATTGACTACATTTATTTTACTACAGTTTTTACTACATTTGTACTACATTTTAATAAATCCTAATGAAACGTTATTTCCTTAAGCCATTGATTTTATGCCATTCTTGAAGCTTAATAAATCTTAATAAAACCTATGGCGGAGAAAGAGGGATTTGAACCCTCGCGCCGGTCACCCGACCTACGCCCTTAGCAGGGGCGCCTCTTCAGCCACTTGAGTATTTCTCCATGTCCTACAAATAAATTAAATGGCGGAAAGAAAGGGATTCGAACCCTTGGTACGGTCACCCGTACGCCGGTTTTCAAGACCGGTGCCTTAAACCAACTCGACCATCTTTCCACATTTGTTTTACACAATCCGACTACTTCAACTGTAACAGCCACAACAGGAATTATTATAATATAGAAACATTAAACTGTCAAGAAAAAAATCTAAACTTCTGAAGTCAGGCAATATAAAGATTACCTCCTCCGTAGACGATTATGTATATAGCAGTTTGTGGAACAATTCTAGGATATAATTATACAACAACCACACCGGAGAAAGTAGAAGCCTACACTGGTAGCAACCCAAGTTACACAGATGTCCTTTCCCTAGCACCGGTATCATGTGGATTTGACGCACCAATAGTTCTAGTCAAGTCAGATGTAACCAAAATATCTAATACACCAGGATTGCAGGAATACCTTAATAAGTATGTGCCAAAAGACCTTAGCGACAATAGATATTCGACATACGTGGCAGGAAACATAAACTATAGTTTGTATGAGAAATTGCCAAGGTCTGAATCAGGCGGTAAGAGCAGTGATATAGACCATGATAAGTATTTGAGCAACTTGGTTATAAATAAAACTTTTACAAATATAATTGATACATCGACCTTCATAGTAGCCAACGGACAAAACTTCCCAGATGCCCTCGGCGGAGCAGCCCTAGCAGGAAAACTACAGGCACCAATTCTTTTTACTGGAACAGACATGAGAAAAACCTATACATTCAATATACCATATAGTGGTGGTATTATGGCAGACAAAGAAACTGCCAGTGAAGCAGAGAGAGTCCTTATTTATCCATATATAGAGAGACAGGTGCAGGAAAAGGTGTCTATAAGCTCGGAGGTACCGCAGTAGTTCTAGACAATGCGGTAAACAGGTTTAGATGAAGTCAGCAAAGAAAGATTGTGGATATTAAGCTTGGTTGTCCTGCTCGTAGGGACTGGATTTTTAGATAATGTAAGTGCTGTAGGCGAATATGGATATGGATATATAGTTTACAGGTGTGTAGATGTAGACAACCAAGATACAGATATATACCAATTTAAGACTATTCCTGTTAACTTAAACGTTGGTACCACCGCCAACTACAATATACCAGTACCAGGCATAGACGGATACATCATTGAACATGTTACTGTAGACGGTACAAATAAAGGGCAACCAGAATCTTTAAGTGTGACAGTAACCTCAGCTAACACAGTCTATAACCCAGTAAGAGCTATGATGTATTATACAAAAGCCAGCGCAAACCTAACTCTGATTGTTTATGCTGGCACTATTCATAAAGATGGCACAACGAACCGCAGGTGGTATCGGCAGGACAGAAATTGACAGTCAATGCACCTTCACCATCTAATACTAATCAAGTGTACCAAGGATACACATTCGAGGAGAATGAAAGTATTAGAGGGGCAGATAAGTCAGTAAGTGTTACAATTGGCAATGAGAGCAAGGCTGTTTATTTTTAGTACAGCGAACCTACAAATCCAATTGATCAGGTAACTATAATAGCAGGCCACCACGTATTAGACCCTAAATCCATGAAAGTGGTTAACAAAACATCAGGACCATACGCTGGAGTGGATTACTTTTCACGTGTGCAATCCACTGTTGATATAACAGAAGCTGATGCTAAGATTGGATATGTTAAGGAAATAACGGTATCAGACCCTGCAAACGGAGCTTCTAAGCCAGGATATACACTACTGTGCATTGCCAGAAGCACCAGAAGTAAGAGGAACACCAAACTCTTGCTTACAGCAATATGTGACACCACCAGGTATAGTACAATCAACATCATTCAAAATTAAAGTATCGGCAGCAATTTCCAATGTATTCCACCAGGCACACCGCCACTTGAGCCAGAACAGCCTGACTCCAGTAATATAATATTCACTCCAAACCAGACATCCTTGACGTTTTACAAGACTAAAAAGCCAGGCTGGAGTAATGAAGGTAAGATAAGGCAGGGACTACGTAATACCACCGTTCCATTGAAGTGGTGAGTACCCGGTATTATATTTGCCATCACCTTCTTCTGTAGTTTTCTGATAATTAAAATCCAAATTTAAAAAAAGTCCAAAAAAGTATTACTCTTTAATGGACTTTCATTAATTTATTTTATTATTTCTTTTCCTGCCATATAAGGCTTAAGTACTTCTGGTATCTCAACAGTTCCATCCTGTTTCTGATAATTTTCAAGTATAGCTGCAACGGTTCTTCCTATAGCTACTCCCGAACCATTTAAGGTATGAATATATTTTGGTTTATCTTTTGGAGTTTCCTTATATTTTATATTTGCACGTCTCGCCTGAAAATCTTCAAAATTGCTGCAACTGGATATTTCTACATATCTATTATAACTTGGCATCCAAACTTCTATATCATATTTAAGTGCAGCTGTAAAACCAAGATCACCTTTACATATTCTTACTACTCTGTATGGCAATTTCAATCCCTGAAGTACATCTTCAGCATCCCTTGTTAACTTTTCAAGTTCCTCATAGGATTGTTCCGGTTTTGCGAACTTAACAAGCTCAACTTTATTGAATTGATGCTGTCTTACAAGTCCTCTGGTATCTCTTCCTGCAGAACCTGCTTCTGATCTAAAACATGCACTATAGGCCACATGCTTTATAGGTAAATCTTCACCTTTTAAAATTTCATTTCTATATAAATTTGTTACTGGAACTTCTGCCGTAGGTATTAGAAAATAGTCATTGTTTGCAATTCTAAAAGCATCTTCCTCAAATTTTGGAAGCTGACCTGTACCTGTCATACTTGTTCTATTAACCATGTATGGAGGTAATATTTCTTCATAACCATGCTCTACAGTATGAACATCCAAAAAATAACTTATAACAGCCCTTTCAAGCCTTGCTCCCAATCCTCTATAAAAAGTGAATCTTGAACCTGAAACTTTTCCGGCTCTTTCAAAATCCAATATATTCAAATCCACACCTATATCCCAATGCGCTTTAGGTTCAAAACCAAATTGAGTTGGTTCAGACCATCGCCTTATTTCCACATTATCTTCATCAGATTTTCCTTCTGGAACTTGAGGATTAGGTATATTAGGTATTCTCAGCATTATATGCTGTATTTTATCCTCAATTTTTGAAAGACTCACATCATATTCCTTTATTTTTTCAGACAGCCTTTTCATTTCAGATAAAAGATTATCTGCATTTTCACCTTTTTTTTTCATCTTGGCTATATTGGCTGAAGCTTCGTTTCTATTTTTTTTCAATTCTTCAACTTCAACTAAGATATTTCTTCTATTTTGATCCAATGATACAACTTCATCTATATCAGATAGATCAAAATCCTCTCCTCTATTTGATAAAAGCTTTTTTATTTCTTCTGGATTATTTCTTATTCTCTTTAAATCCAACATATTATACAGTCCTCCTTAACTTTATAAACACAAAAAAGGAGCTTCTATCCCTCCAAAGGGACGAAAATCTCCGCGTTGCCACCCTAATTAATCAGACTAATATCTGACTCTCTTTAAAATATAACGGTTATACCGAACTGAATTTGACAGCTACCTCCAAGCTGGATTCATAATATTACAATACCAGTTTCCACCAAAATACTGATTCTCTTGAATTTGTAGTATTATTACTGAACTCTTCATAGGCCAATTAATTTTTGCCTTAATTATATATGAAATAAATTTTTATGTCAATAAAAACCTTTTTTTGATTTAAATAAATTAATTACTTCTCTATTGCTTTATTTCATCTGACATGTATTTTGCCGTTTGTGAACGCTTATAGTCTGTATTCCACTGAGAATATCTGCTATCACTGCGATGATCCTCCAGTTTATAATTTTCTTTTAGAAAATTTCCAAAATCTTTACTTACCTTAGTAGAACCGCTAATATTTAAATGACCTGAATTGTACATTTCATTTTTGAAATCAAATCCTATTTCATCCATTTTATCATTATAATTTATAAATTGAACATGATTTTTCTTTGCAACTTCTGCAACTTTATTAAACAATTTGGCTTTTTGCTTAGACCACGCATCTGATTTAGAATCCGCATTATAATCACAGGGCGTATTTACTAAAATCAATTTCAAATTATTCTTTTTACATAAGTCTATTATCTTATCTAAATAAAGTGATGCTTTAGGTGCAAGATCTACTGTCCCAGAAATTGTATTTGAAGTTTGATTATAAGTTGAACTGTCCTTTCCATATTTTTTAGTTCCAGCAGCAAATCCTTTTGCATAATATTCCTCAGCACTATTATAATTGAAATCCCTATATATTAATTCATTCCATCTATAATGATATTTTAAGAGCGGAAATAAATAGCTTACTATATCTTTGGGTGGTACACAATTTTTAATTGTATCTAATTTATTCAAAGAAAATTTCATATTGTCAATGGCATTACTTATATATCCTTTGTCACCATATTCTGCTATTCTTGTCAAGTAATAAGCATCAACCACTACAATAGGATTTTTATGATTTTTTAAAACTTCTTTTAAAATATAATAAGTTATATCTATTGATTGACCACCTGTAGCATAATTAAAACTTGTTATTCCATAGTCATGCCATAATACATTTGGATCTATGCCACTATTCATATGGCTTCCTCCCATTAAGACAACATCATATTCATTTCCAGTATGGTTATATAAACCTTCAATTAATTTACCTCTATGATTTGTTTTCAATATAAATATTGGAGTAATAAGATTAATTATAACCATTAAAAAAGTAAATAGAAGCAGAGCTTTTACAATTGCCTTTTTAATCACAAATATGCCTCCTAGAAATTAGAATATATAAATTCTTGAACATTATATCCATCTCCATATATACCGAATATCAATATAACTATTATTGAAGTCACATATAAAGACCACCTCAATACAACATTCTTTTTTAATAATTCATCTCTCACATCTTCTTTTCTCTGCATTAAATCAACTATTAAAACTACAATCAATCCCAATATTCCAATTAAAAAATTAGGTGAATCCAAACCAAGTTTGTATAATGAACCATCTGTAAATATCGATGGATTAAAATATGCCATATTTTTAATTAGTATTATAGAACTTTCAAAAGAATTTGCCCTAAAAAATAGCCATGCAAAATCAATCAACACAAAATTAATCAGTACTTGAGTCAATTTATATGTAAAAGTATATACTTTTATATTGAATTTATGGATCAGCTTTTTCTTTACAGGATTAAGCACTTTTCCAATAATATAATACATGCCATGCAAGAATCCCCAAATTATAAAAGTAAAACCTGCACCATGCCATAGACCACTTACCAAAAACACAACCATAACATTAAAGTAAGTTCTTAGTTTACTACACCTGCTTCCTCCCAATGGGAAATACAAATAGTCCATAAACCAGCCTGTAAGTGACATATGCCAGCGCTTCCAGAATTCCTTTATTGATTTTGAAAAATATGGTCTTTCAAAGTTTTTTGATAATTTGAATCCCATAACTTCTGCCGCACCTATCGCTATATTGGAATATGACGAAAAATCACAATAGAGTTGAAATGCAAAAAATATCGTAGCTATTATTATTTGAAATCCTTTATAATTTCCTGGATTATTATATACTGTATTTACTACTTGACCTATTCTATCCGCAACTATAGTTTTCTGAAAGTATCCCCACAGCATTAAAAGCAATCCATTTTTCACTCTATTATAATCAAAATAATGCTTTTCATCAATTTGGTGTATAAAATTCTTTGACTTTTGAATCGGTCCCGATAATAGCTGGGGGAAAAATGATACAAACAATGCATACTTTCCTAAATTTTTTTCTGCCTTGACATCTTTTCTATAAACATCAATTATATAACTTAAAGCCTGAAATGTATAAAACGAAATCCCCAGTGGAAGCAGAAAATCAAATTCCGGTACATCCATAATGATATTAAAATGTGAAAAAAATCTTTCAGTAGCTGTAATAAAAAAATTATAATATTTAAACAGCGCCAAAATACCTACATTACTTGATACACTCAAAAAAACCAATGTCTTTCTTGTCTTTATGTCATTTGCTTTTTCTATTAACAACCCACCCACATATGTAATTATTGTAGATATACCAATCAGAACCACATATTTAGGATTATAACTCATATAAAAATAATAGCTTGCTATAAGAAGCCATATCCATCGTATCCTATGCGGTATAATAAAATAAATAATAGTTACAATAGGGAAAAAAATCAAAAATTGTATTGAGTTAAAATACAAATTACAGCATCTCCTTGGTTATTTTACAAAAGTAATTTAGTAATACATGCAATTATATATTATCCCATCTATATGTCAAGTTAGTGACAATGCCCTTAAAATACCATTAGCTGAAATTATATAAATATTTCACAAAGCTGTTTCAGAATCATCTCAGGTGTATAATGACGTACATCTCTTTGAAATGAATAGTAATCTCTGCTTAAAGCCATTAATAACATGTCTGCCCTAAATATACTGTCAAAATGCGTATGATCATTCTCATTCATTGCATCAAATAATTTTACTAATATTTGATGCAATTCATCAAACAGAGGATTGGTCATTTTTGATTTAAGTGAATTATTTGACGGCGCTGCCTCGACTCCTGTAAGCAATTGAGCTTTTTTCTCCCTAAAACAGATAAATAATCTGAGCACCTCTTTTAACCGCTGATTTGGAGGATCAGAGTGATTTTGATCCAGATATTCCTGAATGCCGTCAAAAAGTAAATCAGCATTGTCTTTAATTAAATCAAGACACAATTCACCTTTATTTCTATAGCGTCGATAAAGTGTTCCGGAACCAACCCCTGCTTCATTGGCAATTTGATTCATGCTAACTTGTTCTACACCATATTCTTCAAATAATTTTACAGCTGCATTCAATATTCGCTGGCGATTCTCGGCTGCATCACGACGTTCGGAATAAAATTTAAATTTGGTTGATTTAGAATTCATTTTACCATCACTTCCTAAAATTAATTATAAAATCCCCTTGACAAATGGAGATGTCTCCGCTTATACTAATATATAACTGGGGAGCTCTCCGTTTATTCTAACATAAAAAGAAGGAGTTGTAAAATCAATGCAAAATCATAAAAGTAAAGAAGCACTATTGGTTATGGATATGCAAAATGGTATAATATCACGTTTCTTACAAGATGAGAAGGTGGTGCTTCCATTCCAAAAAGCTGTCGAAGCCGCACGAAGACATCTTGTTCCAATTATTTTCGTGAGAGTTGCATTCAGTCAAGGATATCCGGAAATCAATTTTCAAAACAAGTCGTTCTCAATAATTTCTGAATCCAGCAGAATGACGGTATATGATATCGCGGCACAAATTCATGAATCTTTAAAACCTAAGCCAAATGAACCAATAGTTACAAAATTCAGAGTCAGTGCCTTTACCGGGAGTAATCTTGAAATCATACTGCGTTCACAACAGATTGACACTTTAGTCTTAAGCGGAGCTGCTACAAGCGGTGTTATTTTATCGACATTGAGGGAAGCTTCAGATAAAGACTATAAACTCAAGGTACTTTCAGATGCATGCATTGATTCAGATAACGAGGTTCATCGTATTCTCATGGAAAAAATATTTCCTAGACAGTCAGATGTGCTTACTGTTGATTCCTGGACAAGTACTCTCAATTAAAAACTGCAAAAATGAAAGGAGTTAATTAATAATGCAAGGTAAAAATCCATTCCCATTGAGATTTGTAGCCCCTCTTTATATGGGATCTACACTTAATCCGATAAATAGTTCACTGCTTGCAACTGCACTAGTACCGATTGCTTTATTCATGCATGTATCTGCTGCTAAAACCACAATACTAGTTTCAGCACTTTACCTTGCAAGCTCAATAGTTCAACCTACTTCAGGCAAATTGTCAGAGGAATTCGGACCAAAGCACATATTCCTAACTGGAATTTTTTTAGTACTATTGGGCGGAATAATTGGTGGATTTGGCAAAAGCTTAACCATGTTGATTGCAGCACGAGTTTTCATAGGTATAGGAACTTCCACTGCTTATCCATCTGCAATGCTGCTAATCCGACGTCGAGCTGATGAAGCTGAATTGTCTGAACCTCCCGGCAACGTACTTGGTGCACTTCAAATTGCCGGAATAGCATCAAGTGTTGTGGGGCTTCCAATAGGTGGAGTATTAGTAGGGGTATTTGGATGGCGTTCAACATTTTTCATCAATATTCCTGTCACATTTATTGCGTTTTTAATGGCTGTATTATGTATACCAAAGGATACACCAATAAAGGCCGAAAAAAATGCAATCAAAATATTATCACGAATTGACTGTATTGGTATTATTGCATTTGCAGTAACCATGATCTCTCTTCTTGTGTTTTTATTTTCTATACCAAAAGTGAATTTAATTGCACTGGGTATAGTCATCATATGCAGCATAAGCTTAATTTTGTGGGAGCTTAAAGTAGAGCATCCATTTATTGATATACGCATGCTTAGCAAAAATCCTGCACTTACTCGTACTTATATACGTCTTGCATTGCTTACTCTATGTATCTATACAGTGCTATATGGTTTCACCGAATGGCTTGAAGCCGATCATGGAATTAGTTCTTCAGAAGCTGGATTGCTACTGCTGCCTATGAGCATACTTTCAGCAATAGTGATTTCACCTGTTTCAAGACGAAATCTTATACGCGGCCCGTTAATTTTATCTGCAGTATCTTCAATTACAGCTTCTTTTGGTATTCTGTTTTTAAATTCAGATACACCAATAATTTATATTATGATCATTACCCTTATATTTGGTATAACTATGGGAACAATGACCAGCAGCAGCTCAATTGCTCTATACACTCAGGTCACTGCAGAGCAGATTGCCACAGCTTCAGGTCTTCTTCGTACTTTTGGATATATAGGCTCTATTGCCTCCTCAGCTTTAGTAGGTATAGTATTTCATACAAAAGTTGCGGATTCCGGACTCCACCTCATTGCAGTCATCATGATCATTGTAAGTGGAATAGCATTGCTAATAACAATTTCTGATCGAACAATTAAAAAAACTGCACTGTATTAAAAAAAGCCCAGCTATTTACCGTAAAAAATCTACAATAAATAGTTGGGCTTTTCAGCTCTATATTGAACTGGTACTTCTGACTTCATAAGAATTTCATCTTTTTTGGATTCTTGTTTTAACCTTGTTACTTTTGCTACAAGCATTTTTATATCCTTATTTGACATATTCCTCATTTTTTGATAGTATGATGTCATACCATTTGTTGACGTAATTATTAACGTAAAATTCATTTATTTGCCCTTTCGAGGGCCTTTTTTTTTTTCTGTTTTTCAAAACTTAATCAACATTCTCCGCTTGTAATCTTACAAACTTAGGACAGTTCTTGTTTTTGTTGCATAAGTCATCCATCTATCTCCCCTTTTTAAATAACATTTGTTTAATTCAATTTTTTCTTTTCTGACAAAGAAATCGCTCACCTATTTACCAAATTTTTCATAGTAAACAAGTGAGTGATTTTTACATTCCAATATTATGAAATGCTTATAAACCATTCATATATCTATAACTGGTGCTCCCAAGAGGAGTCGAACCTGCGACCTCTTGATTACGAATCCGGTAAGGTAGGTTTTATTGCATTATCTATAATTATATTTCGTTATATTACCTCAGTATTATACCTATTTAGATTATATCTAGTATTATTAAATCACATTATTATAAATCGTATTAGGTGTATAAATAGGTGTATTAAGCTGCCATTTCTGAATAATTTACAACAAATATTTCAGCTTTATTTTTTACAACTTCTTCAATTATTTTTTCTAACTTTAATGCTACATCATTTTCAATGAAATACTCACCACATTGTTTACAAACATTTGCTGGAACATCTTTAATTATAATAATATGTCCATTTAAGTCTACAATATGATTAACTTTGCCGCGAGTTAATTTAGACTTACATAAAATGCAATTCATATAAATTACCTCCTCCTTGTTCTTAAATCTTCATACCATTCACCACTATCTGGATAATACGTTGTTATCATCCAAACATATCCTTGGCCAACGGCACATACTACATGAATTCCTTTCTTTTTATCATTAAATCCCAATATTAAGCAGCTTGGAAATGGATAGTCACTTTCATAATACTCTATTATTTCACCACTCATCACACAATCAATAACATCTTTTATCTTTATTTTTCTTTGGTGCATTCGGATAAGTATATGACCACGCCATTGTACTTTATTAGATTTTAAAAGTTGTCTTATGTTATATATATTAAGGTCCAATATAATTTCTCCTCTTAAGTAAATAATATTCTCTTCTGTTACTGCTTTTCATTAATAAAGTTATGATTAAATAAATTATTATACTTATAATTTATTTTTTAATAGCTTCTTTAAAGTTTACAAATCATTCTTTACTTTCATAATTATAAAATGTACGTTCATTCCTTTTCTCTCCACATTCGTCAAAAATGGCAATACATTTATTTGTTTTTCATATTCTTGAACACTTTGATTATATATTGAAACTACAGTGTTATATTTAATGACAAATCTATCATTCACTATATACTCACTGTATCCTTTATTAATATTATATCATGATCCCAGTTTATATAAACATACATCCTAAACTATTTATTAACAAAATTCTCTTTAACCAAATTTATCAGTGATAATCTTTTTTTTCTAGTAATTGATTTATTATAGTATTGCTTTACCAAGATATAATATTCTACAGATTGTCCTAATTCATATATTAATGATAACTCTAACTCATTTATATATTTTTCTAATTCATCTTCTGTAAATGAAACAATATTATCAAATAAAAAATTATTATTAAATTAATCATTACACTCTTTTTCAAGATCTTGTTTATCCATATATCCTAACCATACACCTCTTGTTTGTTTATTTTTCTTCAAAATATTCACCTAATTTTTTCTGTAAATCAAAAGCATGATTATATTCTATATATTCAATACCTGCTATATCTGAAACTGTTTTTGTTTCCTTATCTCTAATTATTATTGTTTCTTTACCAAGTCCATATGATAATCCTAATTCTAGCATAACATTTGGATTCATTCCCGATATATTAAATATTAGATATTTACTTGACTGCATCTCATTGCATATTTTACACATTATATCTCTATTTTCAATTTCTTTATTTGCTTTATATATATTAAATCCTAAATTTTCTAAAACAATTTTTATTCCCCACTAATAGCTATCAAAGTATTTATCATCGAAAGGCATTCCAATAAATACTTCTCTACTATCTAAATTTGGATTTAACGGGCATCCTTTTGATCCTACTTTTAAACATTTTCTCATCTAATATACGGGTATTTCTTTATTAGCAATTTTGCTTAATTCAAAATCCTTTTGTTCTATAACTAAATTAATGATTTTTCTAATAAAAATTTTTAACCTTTCAATTGAAGACATTCTTATTGTTTTTTTACTATCAGAATAATCATATGAATTTAAATAGAACTTGTCTAATTTTATATTAATTAACAAAGAATATTTCCAAATAAGTTGATTTAATCTTCTTACCCAATCTTCTACTATGTCAGAATATATATATTTATTGTTATCAATATAATATTGCATTTCCTCTAAGTTCGCCTATATAATAATTAAATTTATCAATATTATTACTCATAAAAATACCCCTAAAATTAATTACTTCATTTTATATTATTACATTAAAAATTTAAGCACCAATAAAAATAATTTTTAATCATTAATATCTATATATAATATCACTACTATTTCCATATTATATCAAAATTTTTAATAAATCCAGAATAATTTACATAAGACTTATTCAAATGACTTATTCAAAAATTTTAGATATATATTATAACTTTGAATACTTATATAACTTATAAAAATTAATAAATATATTTGAAAGGAAGTTGATTATTATGTCAGCAGACGTAGAAACTATGTTTTATGTAAGACAGACACCTTGGCATGGGCTAGGAACAAAGGTAGATGAATCTCTATCATCAAAAAAGGCCCTTGAATTGTCAGGTCTTAATTGGAATGTCATTCAAGAACCTATTTGTACAATTGACAATATACCTATTCCCAATTATAAAGCTAATATTAGAGAAAGTGACAATTCAATACTTGGCGTTGTAACTAATAGATACAAAATAGTACAGAATAAAGAAGCCTTTTCTTTCACAGACAGTTTAATTGGTGAAGGCTGCAAATATGAAACGGCAGGTAGTTTACAAAATGGCAGAAAGGTGTGGCTGCTTGCCATCTTGCCAGACAAATATAAGATACTTGATGATGACATAATGCCTTATATAGTATTCTCGAATTGTCATGATGGTACTGGTGCCATCAAAGTTGCTATGACCCCTATAAGAGTTGTATGTAATAATACTTTAAATCTAGCTCTTTCAAATGCCAAAAGAATTTGGTCAGTCATTCATACAGGAGACATTAATGCTAAACTTAATGAAGCCGTAAAGACTCTATTTCTTGCAAAAAATTATATGAAAAATCTTGATTATGAAGCTCATTATCTAAGCAGGAAAACCATAAGTGATAAAAAGGCATTGGAATTTATAAAAGAACTTTTACCTTTACCTGATGCTGTAAGTAAAAATCAGGAGAAAAATATAAATATGCTAAGAGATGATATGAAACTGCGATATTTTGACGCTCCTGATCTCATAGATTTACCTAAAACACCATGGAGATTCATAAATGCCGTATCCGACTTTGCCACTCATATTGAACCTTTACGTAAAACTAAGAACTATAGAGGAAATTTATTTTACAAAACTATTGATGGTAATCCTATAATAGATAAAGCATATGAACTTATAAAAGAGGTTATATAGGGTGCGTTCTATTTCATTTATATAAGAAAAGAGGTTTTTACTATGGCTGAACTATTTATAAGTACTAAAAATATTTCAAAAAAAGATTGGTTGAATTTTAGAAATAAAGGTATCGGCGGTAGTGATGTAGCCGCCCTCTGTGGTATAAATAAATACAAATCCCCCGTTGAACTCTGGATGGAGAAAACAGGACAAATTAAACCAGCTGAAAGTGGTGAAGCGGCCTATTGGGGCACAAAAATGGAGCCTATAATACGTGAAGAATTTACAGACAGAACTAATCTCAAAATAGATATTGTCAATTCCATATTAAAACATGAAAAGTACAACTTTATGATTGCCAATGTAGATGGTATTACTTATGATGATAACTACGGCAATTGTATATTTGAAGCAAAAACAGCTTCTGCCTTTAAACAAAATCAATGGGAAAATAGTAT
>Ga0334882_1001814_pt1 | contig 23924 bp, 14 predicted proteins | sample GraSluR1_MG_5_FD_207226 | JGI IMG/M metagenome (GOLD analysis project Ga0334882, IMG submission 207226) | Sludge microbial communities from methane-producing bioreactor in Wageningen University, Netherlands - Granular Sludge_15_04-R1 | ecosystem: Engineered > Bioreactor > Anaerobic >...
GCTAGGGGGGGCTGTGATTCATTTTCATGCGGGGCCTGTTGGTATCTTGGGCGGGTCGGCGTCGGGTCTGGTTGTGTCGGCGGGGGCCATATGGCTGACGCTGCGGCGGCAGTTGAGGCGGCCGGCGAGGGATTTTTTGAGCGGGAATCTGCGGGAGCAGTTCCTGTCGGCGGCGGGGCGTTCGAACGGGAAGTGGGCAGCTGCTGCGGGGGCGGTTTGCCTTGCTGCTGCGATGGCGGTTTTGTTAGTGTTCGGCAAGGGGCGCGGCAGTGCAGCCAGCGGTGCATTCTTTGGGGCGGGGGCGCTGTTGCTTGCGGCGGGTCTTTGCGGGGTGTTTCTGGTGCTGGTCTGGTTGGGGCGGTCGGGCGGCGGTGTTATGACGTCAGTGGGGGAACTGGCGCTTCGGAATACGACTCGTCGGAGCGGACGGAGTCTTGCGGTTGCGGCACTTCTGGCGAGCGGGTGCTTTCTGGTAATATCAGTTGGGGCGTTTCGTGAGGCTCCGCTCGGCGAGGCGCACAGGCGGGACAGTGGGACAGGGGGCTTTGCGTTCATCGGCGAGACGTCGGCACCTGTTTTAGGCGATTTGAACAGTGCGGCGGGTCGGAAGTCGTTTGGTCTGGATGAGAAGGCAATCGAGGGTATCGGAGTGGTGCAGTTTCGCGTACGGGAAGGGGATGACGCGAGTTGTCTGAACCTGAACAGGGCGCAGCGGCCGCGGCTACTTGGCGTCAAGGCGGAGGAATTGCGGGAGCGGGGGGCGTTTTCTTTTGCCGAGACGATGAAGGGGACTGAAGTTGCTGACGGATGGGGGCTGCTTGATCTGGACCTGGGCGAGGTCGTGCCCGCGATTTGTGATGCGGAGATGATCAAATGGATGTTGGGCAAGAGCGTGGGCGACGAGGTTGACTACACTGATGAGCGGGGTCAGCGGGTGAGGCTTAGACTGGTCGGGGGTCTGAAGAACTCGGTTTTGCAGGGGTCGTTAGTGATTGGCGCAGATGAGTTCACGCGGCTGTTTCCTTCGGAGGATGGGTATCGGATGTTTATGATTGAGGCGGCGGAGGAGCGTTTGGCGGCGGTGGAGTCGGAGCTGTCGGCGGGGCTCGCGGATTTGGGGATGGATTTGACGACGACGGTGCGACGGATGGCGGAGCTGAACGCGGTCAAGAATACGTATTTGTCGATATTCCAGATTCTTGGTGGTTTGGGGCTGATCCTTGGCAGCGCGGGGCTTGCGCTTGTGGTTCTACTGAATGTTCTGGAGCGTCGGGGGGAGTTGGGCATGATGCGGGCGCTGGGTTTTGCGGAGAAACGGATCAGGAAGATGGTGCTTTGGGAGCATGCTCTGCTGGTTGGCGCTGGGCTTACGGCGGGGGTAGCGGCGGCTTTGATCGCGATAGCCCCGGCTATGGCGGCACCGGGGGGGGATTTGCCATACGGTGCATTAACTGTTATAATCGGCGGGATTGCCGCGAGCGCCGTTTTGTGGATATACGTTGCGGCAGGTATTGCGCTGCGGGGCGGCCTGCTTGACGCAATCCGAACGGAATAGGCGCGATTCTGATTGACTCACATGAAGATAAACAAACCTGAAAAAGTCGTACCGGGGATACTGTCGGTTGTTGCGGGGGCGGTGCTGATTGTGTGGCTTGCGGGGGGGGTGGGTTTCGATGCTCGGCTTCCGGGGGGTGACGGGCGGCCGGAGGCAGGTTCCGAGGCTGAAGGTCCGGTCAAGATCGAGGGGCAATTGACCAAGTTTGACGGTGTACCTTCGGATATTGCCGACTCGTGGGCTCGCTTTCGTGGTGACAATTTCGACGCTGTCAAGAAGAGCGTTTTGCCGTTGGCGAGGTCATGGCCTGAGGGCGGGCCGGCGGTGTTGTGGTCGGTGGAGGCGGGGGAGGGGTTTGCGGGTCCGGCTGTGTTTGGGGGATGCGTGTACCTGCTGGATTACGATCGGGAGCAGGAGGCGGATGTTGTGCGGTGCATGTCGCTGGATGACGGCAAGGATATCTGGCGGTATTCGTACCCTGTGAAGCTAAAGCGGTGGCATGGGATGAGCCGGACTGTGCCTGCGGTTACGGAGGATTATGTCGTTACGATCGGGCCGAGATGTCATGTGACTTGTCTGGACTCGAGGACGGGGGAGTTCAAGTGGATGTACAATCTTGTGGCGGAGTTCGGGACGAAGGTGCCGCAGTGGTATACTGCGCAGTGTCCGCTGATCGACGGAGGGCGTGCCATAATTGCGCCGGCTGGGGACGAGGTGCTGATGATGGCGGTGGAGTGCGAGACTGGCGAGATTGTGTGGCAGACGCCGAATCCGAACAAATGGGCTATGACGCATTCATCGATTGTGCCCATGGAATTCGGGGGGAGGCGTTTTTATATCTATTGCGGCAGCGGCGGGGTGGTAGGCGTTGATGCGGAGAACGGGGAGGTTCTGTGGAAGCATACGGGTTGGCAGATGCGAACGGCGGTGCCGGCGCCCGTGATCGTTGGGGATGACCGTATATTTCTTAGCGCGGGTTATGGTCAGTACGATCTAGGTTGTGCGATGCTGAAGTTGAGTGAGGCGGGGGGCGAGATAAAGGTGGAGAGCGACTTTGTCCACAACACCGAGGTGTTTGGTTCAATGCAGCAGACGCCGGTGTACTATGAGGGGCATATCTACGGCGTCGGCATGGACAAGCAGTTGGCGTGTCTGGACGCAGGGGGGAATGTATTGTGGCGGAGTTCGAGTGCAAACAAGTTCGGGCATGGTCCGTATATGATAGCCGAAGGGCTGATCTTCGTAATGGATGACGACGGGCTTTTGCGGCTTGTTCAGGCTTCCCCGGGGGGGTATATGGAGCTTGGGCAGGCCCGCGTATTAGCTGGGCCTGAGTCGTGGGCTCCGATGGCGATGGCGGGGGGGCGCCTGATTGTGCGGGATGTTATTCGGATGGTTTGTCTGGATGTGAGAGCCCGCTGATGAGCTTTTGAGATGCTGTGACGACGCGGTTTTTTTATACTGAAGGGCTGTAATATACTTGAGACTGCGATCAGGGATACAACGTGTTGATCTTCTGTTGGGTGGGGTGATTGTCGTCGGCACACTGATAGTGCTCGTGAGCATTGTGCTGCACGACGCTACGGGTCGCAGAGGCAGCGGGCTGAGCGGTGAGTTTGCGTACGACGTTGAAAAGCTGGCGAAGATCGATCCGGGGCTGATTCTTTACGAGGGGACGGGCGAGGCTATCGAGACGGGGCTCGCGACGGCGCGGGCGATTGCGATCGATGCGGCGGATAATATTTATGTGGCAGGGGACAGGGTCATCAGGGTCATTGATACGTCGGGCCGGGTGCAGCGGTCTGTGGATGTGCCGGGGTCGGCGGGATGTTTGGCTGTGGGGTCGGACGGGACGATTTATGCGGGGGTGGGCGATCACGTGGAGGTTTACGGGGGTGATGGAGCGCTTGCGGCGATATGGCCGGCGTCGGGGGAGTCGGCGGTCGTGACGAGTATTGCGGTGTCGCGGGAGGGGGAAGTGTATGTGGCTGATGCGGGGAATCGGATCGTGATTCGGTACGATGCCGAGGGGCGTGAACTGAACCGGATAGGGAAGAAGGACGCCGAGCGGAACGTGCCGGGTTTCATTGTGCCGAGTCCGCATTTTGATGTGGTGGTGCCTCGGGACGGGATGCCGCGGGTGGTGAACCCGGGGCGGCTGCGGATCGAGACTTATACAGCAGAGGGTGATTTTGAATTCTCCTGGGGCGGGCCGGGAGTGAACATCGAAGGTTTTTGCGGGTGCTGCAACCCGGTGAATATTGCGCTATTACCGAACGACGACGTTATCACAGTTGAGAAGGGGCTTAATCGGATAAAGGTCTATGCGCATACGGGGGAATTCAAGGGGGTTGTGGCCGGGCCGGAACAGTTGGCGCCGGGCAAGGCGGTGAAGATATGCGTCGTGCCGGAGCAGTGTCAGTCGGGGGGATTGGACGCGGCGGCGGATTCGGCGGGGCGGATATACGTGCTGGATACGGCGGCGAACGTGATTCGCAGATTTGTTCTGAAGGATAAATGATGCCAGAGGATTCGATCAAGCGACGGGACAGGCGTGCGGCGGTTACGGGAGCGCTTCGGTATGGGGCGGCGGGGCTGCTTGCGGCATTTGGGGTGGGGGCGGCCGTTAAGGGTCGTCGCTTGTATGACGGGCGGTGCGTGAATCGCAGCGTGTGCCGTGATTGCAGGATATTCGAGACGTGCGGATTGCCTTTGGCTTTGTCGGCGAGGCGGGCGGGCGGGGGCAAGCCGCCTGTGCATCCGGTTGAGGAGGAGAGCCGTGGCTGAGAAAAATGAAGGTGTGAGTCGGCGGAAGCTCTTACGCGAGGGTTTGTGGGCCGGGGGACTTGCAGGCCTGGGGGCATCGGCAGGCTTCATGGGTGTGCGGAATACGCGCGGCAATACGGTGTGGCAGATCGATCCGAACGTGTGCACTTCGTGCGGGAACTGTGCGAAGTACTGTGTTCTGGAGGAGTCGGCGGTCAAGTGCGTGCAGCTATATTCGATCTGCGGGTATTGCGATTTGTGCTTCGGTTACCTTGTGCCCGAGCCGAAGGACCTCGATACGGGGGCAGAGAACGAGTTGTGCCCGACGGGAGCGATCGAGCGGACGTTTGTAGAGGATCCTTACTACGAGTACAACATCCTCGAGGAGTTGTGCATCGGCTGCGCGAAGTGCGTGAAGGCGTGCGCGGTGTTCGGTAACGGGTCGCTGTTTTTGCAGGTTCGACACGACCGGTGTTTGAACTGCAATGAGTGTTCGATCGCGGCGGCGTGTCCATCGGGGGCGTTCAAGCGAGTTCCGGCGGAGACGCCGTATCTGCTGAAGGGAGCGGACGGTCAGGCATGAGACGTTTTTGCATGATAGCTGTCCTTGCCCTTTGGGTGACGGGTCTCTCTGTCGAGAGCGCGGCCATTGAGCGTTTTCCGCCGCCGGATTTCGAGGGGGGTTACGAGTTTCCTGAGACAACGACGCCGCCGGCTCGCAGCGTATTGTGGGAATACGTGGATGCAGGGGTGTTGGCGGCTGCTCTTGCGGTGGGGACTTGGCTTACTTACAGGCGGCGGTCCCGGCGCGGTATATTTGCGCTGATGGTGTTTTCGGCGCTGTACTTCGGATTTTGGCGGAAGGGGTGCATCTGCGCGATCGGTGCGATTCAGAACGTTACACTGACGATATTCGACAGCACTTATGCGATACCCATCGGCGGGGCGCTGTTTTTCCTTTTGCCGTTAGGGTTTGCACTATTTGCGGGTCGGACGTTCTGTGCGGGAGTGTGCCCGTTGGGGGCTCTGCAGGACATGGTACTGCTTCGGCCGGTGCGGGTGCCTCGCTGGTTAGAGGGTGTGCTGCGGCTTTTTGCATGGGGTTATCTTGGCGCGGGGGTTCTGTTCGCGGCTACGGGGGCTGCGTTTTTGATCTGCCGTTATGATCCCTTTATCGGGTTTTTCCGCTTAGGGGGGAATTTGAATATCATCGTGATCGGCGTATGCTTCCTGTTAATCGGGATGTTTGTTGGGCGACCATATTGCCGATTTGTGTGTCCGCTTTCGATTTTGCTTAGGCAGTTTTCAAGGTTGTCGAAGCGGAGGGTTACGATTACGCCGGACAGGTGCATTAGCTGCCGGCTGTGCGAGGATGCTTGTCCTTTCGGGGCGATTCTGGGGCCGACGGCGGAGTGGGATGAGGGGGATTACGTTAAGAACAAAAAGCTTCTTGGCGGGCTGCTCGTGCTTCTGCCGGCGTTGGTTGTGGTGTCGGGGTGGGCCGGCTACGGGCTGAGCGGTCGGGCGTCGCGCGTGCACGATACGGTGCGTCTGGCGGATCGGATTTACGTGGAGAACGCGGGGTTAGTGACGGATACCACCGACGAGAGCGATGCGTTTCGTGCAACCGGGCGCAAGACGGAGGATCTTTTTGCGGAGGCGGCGGCGATTCGCGGGCAGTTTGCTTTGGGCGGGTGGCTGGTCGGGGGCCTTGTGGGGCTCGTTGCGGGGCTGAAGCTGGCGGGGACGACACTGCGCGAGAGGCGCTCGGAATATGAGGTCGACAAGGCGTCATGCGTGGCATGCGGACGGTGTTATGAATACTGTCCGAGGCAACACGCGATGCTTAAGTCCGGACGGGAGGGAAAGTGATGGCTGAGAACTTTGTGTCAGAATCATCCGGGGTGACGGTGGAGCGGTGGTGCGAGACTGCTGAGCGGAGTGCACTGGTGGCGGGAGTGTTTTCGGTAATCGTGGCGATGCTGTTGTTTGCCAATGCTTATCGCATGAAGGTTTCGGATTTGCGGGACGAGGATACTTTGGCGGCGATGAAGGAGCAGTTCACCAAGGAGCCGGATAACGAGGCGCTTCTGGCGGAGATACGAGAGATGGACGTGGAGAACCGGCGAAGGCGTTTTAGTCACCTGGCATTTTCACAGCGGGGCAGTCGATTGCTTCTTGCGGGGCTGGTTGTATTCTTCGGGGCGTTGAAGTGGGTAGGCGTTGTGCGAAAAAAATTGCCGTACCCGGTGCATCAGGCGGACGGGGGGCAGAAGCGGCGTCGCGAAGCGATGTTGGGCCGGCGTGCGGTTGCGGCGTGCGCGGCCGGGTTCTGCATTGTGTCGGCGGTGGTGGCGATGAAGGGCGAGATCCGGTTTGCCGCGGACGAGTCGGCACCGGCGCCTTATCCATCTGTGGAGGAGGTATTGGTTAACTGGGGGAGTTTTCGCGGTCCTCAGGGCGATGGGGTGAGTGCGTATACGAATATTCCGGAATCGTGGGACGGCGAGAGCGGCCAGGGGATACTGTGGAAATCGGCGATACCTCTTGGTGGGAACAATTCGCCGTTGGTATGGGGGGACCGGGTGTTTGTGATGGGGGCCGACGAGAAGAGCTACAAGTACGAGGTTTACTGCTACGATGCACGGAACGGCAAGCTGCTGTGGACGGGGGATGTGCCCAATGCGCTGAACAGCGAGGGTGAGCCTTTGGAGGTGATGGAGGATACGGGTCTGGCGGCGTGCACAGGTGTTACGGACGGTCGGCGAGTTTATGCGATGTTCGCGACGGGCAACGTTGCGGCGTTTGACTATGAGGGCAAGCGGGTTTGGCTGACGCGGCTGGGCGTGCCGGACAGCGTGTACGGTTATGCGTCGTCCTTGGCGATTTACCAGGATAAGGTGATCGTGCAGTTCGATCAGGCAGTTGCGGACGACGGTTTGTCGAAGCTGATTGCGCTGGATGCGTTTACTGGTCGGACGGTTTGGGAGACGCCTCGGCCGGTGGGGAATTCGTGGTCATCGCCAGTTGTGGTACGGGCGGGGGATGCATGGCGGTTGTTTACGGTGGCTGATCCGTGGGCGATAGCGTACGATCCCGCGACGGGCGCGGAGCTGTGGCGGGCGGAATGCGTGATGGGGGATGTGGCGCCTTCCCCTATCTATGTTGGGGGGCTGGCCCTGATGATCGAACCGTACAGCCGGATGGTTGCCATTCGTGACGGCGGCAGCGGCAATGTGACCGATACGCACGTGGCGTGGATGGCGGAGGACGACATCCCTGATATTTGCAGCCCGGTGAGCGACGGTGAGCGCGTGTGGCTGCTGACAACGGACGGATACCTGACGTGCTACCGGGCGGCGGACGGGGAGAAACTGTGGCTGCACGAATTCGAACGAGGGCAGTTCCAGGCGTCGCCGAGCCTTGTGGGGGATAAGCTTTATCTGCTGGACATGAAGGGTACGATGCACATTGTCTCGGCGGGGGACGAGTTTCGTGCACTGGGTGGGGCCAAACTTGGAGAGAAGTGTCTGGCGTCGCCGGCGTTTGCGGACGGGCGGATCTACATACGGTCAGCGAAGAACCTTTACTGCATAGGAAGCGGCAAGTGATGGATGGGGTCGATCTGACGTTCGTGGATGAGACTGTCGGCCGGGTGGGCACGACGGCGGACAAGGTGCTGGAGATTCTTCAGGCGATTCAGTCACATTACGGGTACCTTCCGGGCGAGGCGCTTGAGCGGGTTTGCGAGACGACCGAGATTACGCCGGCTTCTATTTCGGGCATCAGCACATTTTACGATCAGTTCCGGCATTCGCCGGCGGGCAAGCATACGATCCGTGTGTGCGTGGGGACGGCGTGCCACGTGAAGGGCGCAGAGCAGGTTTACGATGCGTTTCATCGGCACCTTGAGATTCCGGCGGGCGGGGATACCGATCCCGGGGGGCTGTTCACGGTGGAGAAGGTGGCTTGTCTTGGTTGCTGCACACTTGCGCCGGCGGTGCAGATAGGCGAGATAACCTACGGGCACGTTGCGCCGGACAGCGTGGCATCGGTGGTTGAGGATTATCTTCGGCATCAGTCGTCTCCGGCGTCGTCGAGACGTGCGGCGGGCGGCGATGGAATTGGAGCGGAGGGGGAACTGCGGATCGGGCTGGGTTCGTGCTGCATAGCGCGGGGCAGCGGTAAGCTGAACGAGGCGCTGCAGGGGGCCTTGCAGGAGACTGGAATCAAGGCGTCGGTGAAGCACGTGGGGTGCGTAGGGATGTGTCACCAGACGCCGCTGCTTGAGGTAGTGCTTCCGGGGCGCAAGACGTTTTTGTATGCGCGTGTTGAGCCGGGGGACGCCAAGCCGATTCTGCTTCGTCATTTCAAAGTGCATGGTTTGGGCAGGAAGGTTTCGAATACGGTTTCAAATCTGCTGGACGATGTGTTGGCGGGCGAGGACGGCGATCCTGTGGTGCGGTATTCGATAGACGTACGGGACAGGCAGGTGGCGGATTTTCTCGGCAAGCAGAAGCACATCGCGACGGAATACTGCGGAGTGATTGATCCGGTCGATATCGAGGAGTACATCGGCAAAGGTGGTTTTGAGGCACTTGCTCGATGCCGGGATATGGATGCGGAGGAGGTGATCCAGGAGATCGAACGAAGCGGACTTCGCGGTCGCGGAGGAGCGGGTTATCCGACGCACCTGAAGTGGTCGGCCGTGTGTAGGAGCGAGGACGATACGAAGTACGTCGTCTGCAACGGCGACGAGGGCGATCCGGGGGCCTTTATGGATCGGATGCTGATGGAGTCGTATCCATACCGAATCATTGAAGGGCTTGCCGTTGCGGCGAGGGTGGTGGGGGCGCGGCGGGGATACTTCTACATTCGTGCGGAGTATCCGCTGGCGATTAAGCGGATGACGGCCGCGATCGAGCGTTGCCGTGTGCGCGGGCTGATCGGCGAGGATTCGCTGGAGCTGAAGATAGTTGCGGGCGCGGGAGCTTTCGTGTGCGGCGAGGAGACGGCTCTTCTGGCGAGCATTATGGGCAAGCGGGGCATGCCGAGGCTCCGGCCGCCGTATCCGGCGCAGCGCGGGCTTTGGGGCCGACCGACGCTGATCAACAACGTCGAGACTTACGCGATGGTGCCGTGGATCCTGCGGCACGGCGGGGAGACGTTTGCGCAATTGGGCACGGCGACGAGCAAGGGCACGAAGGTCTTTGCACTGGCGGGGAAGGTTGCGCGCGGCGGATTGATCGAGGTGCCAATGGGGGTTTCGATCCGTGAGATAGTCGAAGAGATCGGCGGCGGCATCGGCAGCGGGCTGCGTTTCAAGGCGGTTCAGGTGGGGGGGCCATCGGGGGGATGCGTGCCGGCGAAGCTGGATCATATCTCGGTGGATTACGAATCGCTGACCTCGGTGGGCGCGATAATGGGGTCGGGCGGGCTTGTGGTGCTGGATGAATCCGACTGCATGGTGGACATCTCTCGCTACTTTTTGGAATTCACGCAGAACCAGTCCTGCGGCAAGTGTACTTTTTGCCGGGTCGGGACGCGTCGAATGCTGGATATCCTGGAACGGCTGTGCGGAGGCGAAGGCAAGAAGGGCGACATAGAGGAGCTGGAGCACCTTGCGATGATGGTCAAGCAGTCGAGCCTGTGCGGGTTAGGCAAGACGGCGCCGAACCCGGTGCTGTCGACTATCGAACACTTCCGCGAGGAGTATGAGGCTCATATCGAGAAGCGGTGTCCGGCGGGCAAGTGCCGCGGGCTTATTCGTTATTCGATTACGGACGAGTGCATCGGCTGTACTCTTTGTGCTCAGCACTGTCCGGTCGATGCGATTTCGATGCGGCCTTATGAGAAGCATGAAGTTGATGTAGAGAAGTGTATTCGGTGCGATACTTGCAGGAAGATATGTCCGGAAAAGGCAATCAAGGTTGAATAATGGTTCGAGTGACGATTGACAATCGGCCGGTTGAGGTGCCGCAAGGGTCGACAATTCTCGATGCGGCGCGTGCGCTGGGCATCGACATACCGACGATGTGCTTCATGGATGGGTGTGCGCCTTCGACGAGCTGCATGATATGCGTGGTGCGCCTGGGGCCTTCGGGAAAGATGGTTCCTGCGTGTGCGACAGTGGTCGAGGAGGGGATGGAGGCTTACAACGATTGTGCGGAGGTTCGTGCTGCGAGGGTAATGGCGCTCGAGCTGCTGCTGAGCGATCACGCGGGGGACTGCATGGGGCCTTGCCAGATCGGGTGCCCCGCGAAGATGAATATTCCGGAGATGATCAGGCGGATCGGTGCGGGGGACACAGAGGGGGCTATCGGGGTGATCAAGGACGATATTGCTCTGCCTGCGGTGCTGGGGCGTATTTGCCCGGCGCCGTGCGAGAAGGTTTGCCGGCGAAGTCAGCTCGATGAGGCGGTGTCGATCTGTTTTCTGAAGCGGTTTGCGGCTGATGCGGACCTTGCGAGCGGTTCTCCGTACAAGCCGATGTGCGCGGCGGCGAAGGGTAGGCGCGTGGCGATAATCGGGGCGGGTCCGGCGGGTTTGTCGGCGGCATATTATCTGTCGCGGCGGGGTTACGGCTGCACAGTGTTCGACGACGGCGAGAAACCGGGCGGAGCTCTGCGGAACGTTGGTCAGGACCGTTTGCCTTGTGAGGTGCTTGACGGTGAGGTCGAGCAGATTATGCGGCTTGGGGTGGTGTTCAAGACCAAGACGCGGATCGGCAGGGATGAGTCTATGGAGGCGCTGTGCAACAAGTTCGACGCGGTGTTCGCGGCTATCGGCAAGAGTACGCCGGAGACGGCGGCGGAGTTGGGTTTCAAGGCTTCAGGCAAGGGGATTGCCTTCGATGCGGCGACGTACCAGACGGACAGGGCGAATGTATTTGTGGGCGGCGACCTGATCCGGAATCGCAAGCTGGCGGTGCGGTCGGTTGCGGACGGCAAGGAAGCGGCCGAGGCGATAGATCAGTATTTATCCGGCGAGACGCTACGTGGTCCGGGGAAGGCTTTCAATACGCGGATCGGCCGACTGGAAACGGCGGAGGTGGAGGCGTTCCGGAAGTGCGCGAGCAGTGAGAGTCGGCAGCAGGCCGCGGAGACTGGCGGCGGATTTGGGCAGGGCGCTGCAGTTGCCGAAGCGATGCGGTGTCTGCATTGCGACTGCCGCAAGGGGGACGACTGCAAACTTCGAATGTATTCGCAGGAGTACGAGGTGCGGGCGGCGAGGTACAAGGGGCCGCGTCGGCTGTTTGTGCAGGAGAACAGCCATCCGGACGTTATCTACGAATCGGGCAAGTGCATCGATTGCGGGCTTTGCATACAGATTGCGGCGGCGGAAGGCGAAAGATTAGGGGTTACCTTTGTTGGAAGAGGTTTCAACGTTCGGGTTGCTGCGCCTTTCGATAAGTCGATTGCCGAGGCGCTGACGGCGGCTGCGCATCGCTGCGCGGAGGCTTGCCCCACGGGGGCGCTGGCCTTGAGGCGGGGGGCGAGCGATGGAGGCTGATTGGTCTTATTGTCGATGGGTGACAGCGTTTGGCGGCTGATTTGACACCCGGTGCACATTTCAATATAATCAAAGGGACTATCGTTCAAGTTACCCTTAAGCTGGAGACTATCATGAAGGTGGTTTGTGCAGGCAGATTGTGTATGGTCGTTGTGCTGTGCGCGGCGGGAGTTTATGTGGGTTCTGCCGCAGGGGCCGACTGGCCGCACTGGCGAGGGCCGGATTACGACGGCATATCGCGTGAGACGGGTTTTGACGCATCGTCTTTGGGCAGCGAGACGAAGCCTGTTTGGGAGGCGGAGATAGGGATGGGGTTTTCGTCGGTAACGGTGAGCGATGGACGGGCTTACGTTACGGGAAACGTGGGCAAGAAGCAGGACGTGGTTTATTGTTTCGACGCCGAGACGGGCAGGGAGATATGGAAGCATACGTACGCTGAGCCGCTGGACCCGAAGTATTACGAGGGCGGGACGAGTGCGTCGTGTACGGTTCACGAGGGCAAGGTTTACACGATAAGCAAACAGGGCAAGATATTCTGTCTGGACGCGAAGAGCGGTGCGGTGATATGGGAGAAGGCGGCGACGCCGAAGCCGCCGACGTGGGGTTTTGCTGGTTCGGGCGTGATCCAGGGGGACCTGGTGATATTCAATGTGGGCAGTGCGGGTCTGGCGCTGAACAAGAACGACGGATCGGTGGTTTGGGAGAACGGAGATGGTCCTTCGGGCTATGCGTCGGCGGTGCCGTATGTGCGGGACGGGCGCAACTGCATTGCGCTTTTCGGGCAGCAGGACGTTTTTGGATTGGAGGCGGCGACGGGCAAGGAATTGTGGAAGTCGGCCTGGCGGACTCAACATGACGTTAACGCTTCGGACCCGATTATTCACGGCGATTACGTGTTTGTTACGTCAGGATATAACCGGGGCTGCGGGCTGATCAAGCTGGAAGGCACTACTGCCAGGCAGGTCTGGGAAAACAAGAAGATGCGTTCTCAGCTGAGCGGGCCGGTGCTTATCGGCGGGCATCTTTACGGCATCGACGAGAATCAGTTGGTGTGCATGGACTTCCTGAGCGGGGAGGCGAAATGGACCGAGCGGAGCATCGGCAAGGGGAGTCTGATGGCGGCGGGTAATACGCTGATCGTGTTGAGCGACAAGGGGACGCTGTATTTTGCGGAAGCATCGCCGGAGGGGTTCAAACCGATCTCTTCGGCGCAGATACTGAAGGGCAAGTGCTGGACGATGCCGGTGCTTGCGAACGGGCGGATCTATGCTCGTAACGCGGCGGGCAATCTGGTGTGCATCGACGTACGGGCGAGAGGCATGGCGTCGCTGCCGACGTCGGCGCCTGTGAGCGAGGCTTATTGGCCGCAGTTTCGCGGGCCGAACCGCGACGGAAAGAGCCCGGAGACGGGGCTGTTGAAGCGGTGGCCGGAGGGTGGTCCGAAGGTGCTTTGGACGGTCAAGGGATTGGGGACCGGGTATTCGACGGTTACAATTTCCGATGGCACTATCTATACGACGGGGATGGACCGGTCCAACGGGATACTGTTTGCCTACGACGTGAACGGCAAGCTGAAGTGGAAGAAGACTTACGGGGCGGAGTGGCGAAGGTCATGGCCGGGCGTTCGGTGCACGCCGACCGTCGACGGAGGCAGCCTGTACCTTATCAGCGGCGTGGGGCAGGTGTATTGTCTGGATGCGGCAAGCGGCGAGCAGAAGTGGGCGGTGGATGCGTTTACAAAATTCGGCGGCAAGTACGGTACGTGGGGCATCGCGGAATCGCCGCTGATCGACGGTGATAACGTTATCTGTACGCCGGGGGGCGGCAAGGCGACCGTTGCGGCTCTGAACAAGCACACGGGGGAGACGGTTTGGACGTGTGTGGTTGAGGGGCAGCGGTCGAGCTACTGTACGCCAATTCTTTTTGAACGTGGCGGCAGGAGGATCATCGTTACGATGACGGATGACTATATCGTGGGCGTTGACGCGCGGACGGGGAAGGTTCTTTGGAAGGAGTCGGAGAAGGATTTGTTCGGCAAGAACAAGCAGATTAATCCCGTGTCGGCGATATACCATGACGGCGCCGTTTATGCCACGAGCGGTTATGACGACGGCGGGGTGATGCTTGCATTATCCGCCGATGGGTCTTCGTATACAAGGAAGTGGGTTGACAGGACCCTGGACTGCCATCACGGTGGCGTGGTGCTGGTCGACGGGTATCTTTACGGGGCAAACTGGCGAGATAACGGTGACGGTTCGTGGTGTTGTCTCGAATGGGAGACGGGCAAGGTGATGTACGAAAAGCACTGGCAGTGCAAGGGCTCGATGGTCTATGCCGACGGTATGCTGTACTGTTACGAAGAGAAGAACGGCAACGTTGCTTTGGTCAAGGCGACGCCGTCGGGATTCGAGATCGTCAGTTCATTCAAGGTGGTTCACGGGGACGGCAAGCACTGGGCACACCCGGTAGTATGCGGCGGTCGGCTTTATATACGGCACGGGGACGAGCTTGCGGCATACGATATTGCCGGCTGAAACGGCGGGACGTGATGACAGAAGCGCGCACCATACTTATATGCCGATGCTCGTATTACCACAGGGCGCCGGAGGCGGTTTGCGAACGGGTTGCCGACGGGTTGAGCAAGGCCGGCATGGCGTTCGAGTCTGTGGATGATCTTTGCGGGGCGGCGGCGCGCAACCTGGAGGCGATGCAGCGGTGGGCCGAGTCGCCGGCTCTTTGCGTGATTGCGTGTTATCCGCGGGCGGTGCGGTGGCTGTTCCATCGTGCCGGTGCGGCTTTGGACGAGAAGCGCGTGCATGTGTTCAACGCAATGAGCGAGAATGCTGACGGGATCGTTGCGGCGCTGACGGCGGATGCGTCCAAGGGCAATGGGGAGCATGTGCATGAAGCGGCGCAGGATGCGTGGGTTCCGTGGTATCCGGTGATCGACTACGACCGGTGTATCAACTGCAAGCAGTGCCTGAACTTCTGCCTGTTCGGGGTGTACGGGGTTTCGGGGGAGGGACGCGTGGAAGTGTTGAAGCCGGAGGGCTGCAAGACGAACTGTCCGGCGTGTGCGCGGGTGTGTCCTGAGCGGGCGATCATTTTCCCGAAGTACGAGAAGGGTCCGATCAATGGCGACGAGGTGGACGACAGTGCATTGGACGAGGAGAAGGAGCGGTCGGAGCTGGAGGCGCTGTTGGGCGGGGACGTTCAGGAGATAATCCGGCAGCGGACGGCGCGGAAGCGTTTTGCGCGCAGGGAAGACGGCGGGGATGAGATGTCTTCGGATCGGAAGCGTCAGCGGCTGGCGCGGCTTCAGGAGGAGCTGGATATTCCGCAGGACGTACTTGATTCCCTGTCGGGGCCGGGTCGGCGTGAGGATTCTGGTGCGGGCGATTGTCCGAATGCGGAATGGTGCGAGGGGGAGTGCGGCAGAGGGAGGGATAAGAGTTGATCAGCGGCGGTGCAGGCCCGGTGGTAGTTCTCGTCGCCGACAGGACCCTGAGTGCAAACTACAAGGTTCTGTTTGAGGGGATATTTGCGACGATGCAGACGACGCAGGTGCCTGAGGCGGTAATGCGGCGTTTTGTGTCGCCGCCGGTCCGAACGGACGGGCAAGGGCGTGCGCGTACGGCTCCGCTGGGACTGCGGCGGGTGGAGTCGGCTCTGTTGAAGTATGCCGGACTGGCGGAAGACGAGGTTGTCTGCACGACGCCGGAGGCGCTGGATCGGGTATTAGGGCCGTCGGTGAAGGTTGTGGCGGTTAGCTCGAGCGATCCACTGGGGCAGGGGATGAGCAACACCACGACGAAGAACTTCTGGAAGGGGGAGCTTTATACGCGATATTGGACGCGCCGGATGGTGCGGCGTATCGGCGAGGCGAAGCGGCGGTACGGGTTTAAGGTGGTCGGCGGCGGGGCGGGCGCCTGGCAGTGGGACCGGTATGAAGATGCTACGGCGGAAGAGTGTATCGATGTGGTGTTCGAGGGGTACTTCGAGTCGCAGGGGCCGCAACTGTTCAGAGATCTGATTGAAGGCAAGGAGCGGTCGAGGCGGCTGCGTGAGGGCGGGACGTGTATAGAGCACGTCGAGCCGATTCGCGGGGCATCGCTGCTGGGCATTGTCGAGCTTTCGCGCGGGTGCGGTCGGGGGTGCAAGTTCTGCACGATGGCGGACAGGAAGATGTCGCACTTGCCGGCGGATGCGATTTGTGCGGACCTGGAGACCAATGTTGCGGCGGGCGTGCGTTCGGTGGTCAGCGGGAGTGAGGATTTTTTCCGGTACGGGGCGCAGGGTGTCAAGCCTGAATTCGAGAAGCTTCGCGGACTGCTGGAACGAATGCGCGAGGTCAAGGGCCTTTCATTTATGCAGATCGATCATGCGAACATATCCTCAGCGGCGCAGATGACAGACGAGCAGCTTGGAGAGGTACGGCGACTGCTGACCTGGGAGGAGCGATCGGATTATCTGTGGGTGAACATGGGTGTGGAGAGCGCAAACGGGCATCTGGTTGCTGAGAATTCGCCGGGTAAGCTTGCGCCTTTTCGGCCTGAGGAATGGGAGGATCTCGTTCGTCAAACGGTTGAGCGGATGGGGCGAAACGGGTTCTTTTCAGTGGTGAGCCTGATTCTTGGATTGCCGGGGGAGACGCCCGACGATATCGCGCGGACGTTGAAGCTCGTGGAGTATCTCGAGGGGCAGAAGGCGGTGGTGTTCCCTGTGTTTTATGAGCCGCTGCTGAGCGAGCAGATTAACGACGGGCTTGGATTTACGGTGGACAGGATGCGTGCGGATCATCTTGAACTTTACAGCCGGTGCTACGAAATCAATTTTGGCAAAGTGCCGCTGCTGTTCTGGGACAATCAGCGTGCGGGCGGGGTTCCGTGGCTGAAGCGGTCGGCGATGCAGCTTCTGGGAAAGACAGAAGTGCATTCGTGGCGTCGTACCTTCCGGAGAGTCGGCAGGCAGATCGCGGGTCGCAGTGTTTCGGTGGAGGCGTGAGAATGGCGGATACGGGGACAGAAACGAGATCGTTCAGGCCGCCGCAGGACAACGTTCCGAAGACGCGCAAGGAACGGGAGGCACTGCTGGAGGCGGTCGGTCGTTATGTCGAGGAGAGCAGGCCTGTTGTGCCGCTGTCTCTGGATGAGCTGCGGTGGCATGCCGCGGCGGTGGTGAAGCGGGCGGGCATAGATGCCAAGTACGCGGATTTTGCGGCGGTGCTGGTCAGCAATGCGGCGTGGTGGCCGGTGGTGGCGGGGATTCCTTATCACAAACGGCTTTTGCTTCTGCCAAAGTGTCTGCGGAACAAGGAACTGTGCCAGGCTGAATTCGACGAGATCGGGCTGCTGTGCGAGCACTGCGGAAATTGCCTGATAGATGAACTGAAACGACAGGCGGAGCAGTTGGGTTATCCCGTTCTGATCGCAGAAGGTTCGCCGATTGTGATGTCGCTGGTGAAGACTGGCAAGGTGGACGCCGTTGTGGGCGTCAGTTGTCTTTCCGTCCTGGAGAATGTTTTTCCGTACATGGACGCGGGGGCGGTGCCGGGAATTGCAATTCCGCTGCTGTATGACGGGTGTTGCAATACGGGTGTGGACGTCGAGTGGGTCTGGGAGGCAATCTTCCGGACTGCCGAGAGGGAGAGTCGTCGGTTGAACCTGGAGGCGTTTCGCAGACAGGTGCAGACGTGGTTTGCGGCAGAGGCGGTCGAGCAGTTGATTGGGGGGGACGGGCACGTTGAAAGACTGGCGGCGGAGTGGCTGTGTGCCGACGGCAAGCGGTGGCGGCCTTTCCTGACGGCGGCGATGTATGAGATACTGACAGCGGGCGACGGCACTTCGACCCCGGCGGCGCTTCGGCAGGCGGCGGTTGCAGTGGAGTGTTTTCACAAGGCTTCGCTGATCCACGACGACATCGAAGACGGCGACGATATTCGTTACGGGCGCAAGACGGTTCACGCGGAGTGGGGCGTGCCGATCGCACTGAACGTCGGCGATTACCTGTTGGGTGAGGGGTATCGGCTGCTGGCGGAATTGGATTTGCCCGACGGGTGCAAGACTCGCTGCGTCCGGGTTGCCGCGCGGGGACACCGGAGTCTTTGTCTGGGGCAGGGTAAGGAACTGGCATGGGTTCGGCGGCCGCAGCCGCTGCCAGTGGATGAGGTGATCGATATATTTCGCAAGAAGACATCGCCGGCGTTTGAGGTTGCGCTGAAGTTGGGCGCGGTTATCGCGGGGCAGGACGGCGAGCTTGCCGGTGTGCTGGAAGACTACAGCGAGGCTCTTGGCGTTGCGTATCAGATCCGCGACGACCTTGATGAGTTTGAGACGAGTGACATCGGCGCGGGCGCCATCAGACCGTCGCTGCTATTGGCGATGGCCTGGGAGAAGGCGGAAGGGGAACGCAAGGGGTTGCTGGAATCGGTGTGGTCGCGTTCGGAACACGTTAAAGGAACAAATAGCGACTTAATGCATCTGTTCGACGAGCTTGGCGTGCGGCGTGCGGCTTTCAATATGATGGAGCTGTACAAGTCGCGGGCATTGAGCTGTCTTGGGCGGTTGACGAACGCCGATCTGAAGGGCCTGCTTCGGCGGGTGATCAGCAAGATATTCAACGAGATTGATTTGATGGGCTGCTGTAATGACTATCAGGCGCGACATGTTGGCGGCGGCGGCGAGGGCGAAAGGCCTGCTGGATAAATCGGCGGCCGACATCGTTGCGTTTGTCCTTGCAGAGATGAATCCCGACGGCGGCTTCAAGGGACGCAGCGGCGCGAGCGATCTGTACTACACCGTATTCGGCATCGAGGCGATTCGTGCGCTGGGCGGCAAAATGAACACTGCTTTAGTGTCGGATTACACGGATCAGTTTGCCGACGGCAGGTCGCTGGACCTTGTGCATCTGGCGTGTCTGGCGAGGTGCCGTGCGAATCTGGCGGAAGCGGGGGAGCCGCAGCCTGCATTCAATGAGGCGATTGCGAGATCGCTTGAGTTGTATCGGTGCGCCGACGGCGGCTACGGCAGCACGCCGTGCGGCGCACGCGGTACGGCATATGGATGCTTTCTTGCTCTTGGCGCGTACCAGGATCTGGAACTGACACTGCCGGACAGAGCGGGACTTGCGGCATGCATTTGTTCGCTGGCGCGTGATGACGGCGGATATGCGAATGACGCAACGATCGAGACGGGTTCCACGCCGGCGACCGCGGCGGCGGTGGCGGCGCTGCATTACCTTGGAGAGAGCGTATCGGAGGCGTCGTCGCGGTGGCTTCTGTCGAGGGGCCGCGCGACGGGCGGATTTCTGGCGACGCCGACGGCACCCATTCCCGACATGCTGTCGACGGCGACGGCGGTTCATGCGCTCGCGCTGGCCGGGACCGCACTGGACAGCGTCAGGCAGCCGACGCTGGAGTTCATCGACAGCCTGTGGAGTACCGATGGGGCATTTGCGGGCAACTGGCTGGACGATACGCTTGACTGCGAATACACTTACTATGCGCTTCTGGCGCTGGGACACCTGATCGGGGAATGATGGATATTGACAGCACACGTCTGCGCAAGGTCTCGGCGGCACTTAAGCAGCGACTGTTGGCCATGCGAGCGGAGCATGGATACTGGAGGGGTGAGCTTTCCAGCAGCGCGCTGTCGACAGCGACGGCGGCGTTTGCCTTGTGGCGCGTCGATGCGCAGGGGCATCGGGCGCTGATCGAAAGCGGGCTCGACTGGCTGGCGGATCATCAGAACGGTGACGGGGGCTGGGGCGACACGGTTGCAAGCGAAAGCAATATAAGCACGACCATGCTGTGCTGGGCGGCATTCACGGCGGGCGGGAGCAAGTCCTCGCACAAGGAGGCGGTCCTGCGGGCCGAACGGTGGCTTGATGAATATGCCGGAGGGCTTGAGCCGGATGCGCTGGCGGAAGCCGTCTACGGCAGCTACGGCAAGGACCGGACGTTTTCGGTGCCAATCCTGACGATGTGTGCTATGGCGGGGCGATTGGGCGAGGACGGGTGGCGGTTTGTCGCGCCGCTACCGTTCGAATTGGCGGCACTGCCGCGGGGTCTGTTCAAGCGGCTGAATCTCAGCGTGGTCAGTTACGCTTTGCCGGCGCTGATCGCGATGGGACAGGCGCGGTTTCGTAATCGGCCACCTCGTAACAGGCTCGTGCGCCGGCTTCGCGGATGTGCGTGCCGGCGGACGCTGCGGATAATGGCGGCGATTCAGCCGGGCAACGGAGGGTTTCTCGAAGCGACGCCGCTGACGAGTTTCGTTGTGATGAGTCTTGTCGCGGCGGGGTACGGGGGCGATTCGGTTGTGAGCAAGGGTGTGGGTTTTCTGGTTGACAGCGTTCGGGGGGACGGCAGCTGGCCTATCGATACGGACCTTGCGACGTGGCTGACGACCCTGTCGATCAAGGCGCTTGCACAAGGGCGGGATTATCATGCGCTGCTTTCCTATAAGACACGGTCGCGGGTGCTGATCTGGTTGCTGGGGCAGCAGAATCGGTCGACGCACCCTTACACTCAGGCGGCGCCGGGCGGGTGGTCATGGACGGACCTGCCGGGTGCGGTTCCGGATGCCGACGATACGGCTGGGACGCTGCTGGCGATTCATCACTTGGCGGGGCCCGCCGATGAAGTTGCGGGCGAGGCGTTTGCGGGTGTCAAGTGGCTGCTGGACCTGCAGAACCGCGACGGAGGCATGCCGACTTTTTGCCGTGGGTGGGGCAGGCTGCCTTTTGATCGCAGTGCGGCCGACCTGACGGCGCATGCGCTTGCAGCGTGGAGCGTTTGGGCGGACGAACTTCCCAATCCTGCAAAGAAGCGGACCGAAGCTGCCATGCGACGGGCGATCAGGTTTCTCATAAAGAATCAGTCGCAGGACGGCACGTGGCTGGCATTGTGGTTCGGCAATGAGAAGGCAAAGGGCAAGGAGAATCCGGTGTACTGTACGGCCAGGGTGCTTTCGGGGCTCAATCGGGTTTCGGCAGAGCTGCTTAGGCCGGCGGCGACGCCTGTCAGTAAGGCGGTGGGATGGCTTTTGGATGCGTGTGGAAGTGAGGGCGGCTGGGGCGGCGATGCGGGTGTGGAGCCTTCCATTGAGGAGACGGCGGTTGTGGCGGATGCGATAGCGGCGCTGCTGCTGCGTGCGCGGCATGAGGGGGCGTTTGCCGCTATGACTGATTTGCCGCTTGCGCGGATGGAGGAGGCAGTCGGCGGGGCTGGGACGTGGCTGATGGAGCGGCTGACTGGTGCGAGTGAGATTGCGGCTGCGCCAATCGGTTTGTACTTCGCGAGGCTGTGGTATTTCGAGCGGCTGTATCCGCTGATCTTTGCGGTTTCGGCGCTGCAGAAAATTGAAACGCTTTGCGGGATCGAAAACGTATGACGCGGCTGCTTAATCGGCGGCGGCGGTTTGCCACATGCCGTCGGGCTTGATTTGCAGGACGCCTGCGTCGCGGTGGAATTCCAGAAGGGCGATGTTGTAATCGACCAGGGCGTCAGTGGCGTCATTCTGGGCTCTGAGCAGGTCTTTCTGGGCATCGAGGACATCGCGCACCGTGGCACGACGGTTTCCGGGGCTGCTGTACTGGAGCAGCAGGAAAGTGTTGTCGACCCGCTGCTGGGCGAGGCTCATAGCATGCTCCTGTACGAGGTATCGCTCGCGTGCTTCCTTGAGTTTTCGATATGCCTGACGAACTCCAATGACTACCTGATCGGTGGCCTCCTCGTGGGTTCGGCGCTGCTGGATGAGAGTGATCAGTGCCTTGCGATAGGCCACTTTTTCTGCCATGCGGTCCAGCGGCAGGTCAAGGTGTGCGCTGAGAGCGTAAGTGTCTTCAGCGGCCCGCACTTGTCCGGCGACGGCGCCGAAACCTCGCCGCCTTGATATTACGGGGGAGGCTACACCGACCAGATCTAATTGGGTTCTCAGGCCGTCGGCGGCTACCACGACTTTGCGTTCGGCGTCCAATACCATGTCAGAAACGTTGGCAAGGTCCAGTCGGGTCTGCAGTGCCGTGTCTATGGCATCTTCTTCGCTGAAGTCGAGCTTCGGCACGCCCTTGGCGACGAGCGCCGTCAGTTCATTCTGGTCCAGTTTTATTGAAGTTGCGGCAGGAAGGCCGAGCGTTATCTTGAACAAGTCCAGCATCTCTTCATATTCGCTCTTAGCCAGGACATATTGATCAAGGGCATCAAGTCTGTCCTGATGGGCCTGCTGCAAACCATGCAGAGGGACCTTTCCCGCCTCGTTCAGAGTCGCCATACGCTCGTAGAGTGTGCTAAGCATTCGGTAATTGGCCTCGGCGTTGACCATTACGTTATGCAACTCCAGCAGGCTGTAGTACTGGCTGATGACGTCTACTACGAAAGTCTTTCTGAAGCGGTTGAACGTGCGTATCTGATACAGCAGGTTCCGCTCAGCCTGTGTGAGTTCCTCGAGGGCGACGGCACGACCGCTGCCTCTCAGGAGCGGAACCTGTATGGCGGCTGTCAGAACGGACGTCAGTCCGCTGCGGAAATCACCGCTGAGGATGTCGACCCAGCCGAGCGCCACCTGGGTGCTGATCATGCCGCCGGTGGCAAGCAGCTGCTGGAAGCCGATGTTCGCCTGGCCTTCGACGGTTTCTCCATCGCCGTCCCACGTGGCGCCGATGCTGCCCAGCGCAAATAAATTGGGAACGTAGAGGTGCCGTATAAGACGCAGATCGAGCGCCATGAGGTATATAGCTTCCTTTTCGGTATGGTAGTTGCGGTTGTGGGCGGTGGCCAAGGCGACGGCATCAGCGACAGTCAGGATTCCGGATGCCGGGACGGTTTTGTCCATTTTGATATCGTCAGGGGAAGGTTCCGTATCGCTGATCCTGTAATTCGACTTGACGCCGAAAGCTGAGTCCCACTTTTTGTCGATCATGCTGTAGACTTCTTCGTCGGCCTGGGTCTTGACCTTCTCAGGCTCGAGGGCGCAGCCTGCCAGCGTGCATAACACGACCATGCCGCAGATACTCAGGCAAAGGACCATGCTGATGTGAAAGTTACGAATCATTTATGCGTCACCCGCCCCCGTACTTTTTCGAGCCGACTTCGGCGGTCCGTTGATCGCCGGACGTTACATAAGTTTGATGCCTACCTTCTCATTGGGTTTGATCTTCATTCCCGGTGGAACGGCGACCTCAAAGGGCAGTCCGTATTCGGGCACCTGGGGGTCGAGCCACAACTCAGCCGGCACGGGCAGAAACGCCGGGCCGACACGGTTAATCTCGCTCATCGCGACCTGCCCCCTGTGGCCTCGCCGCACAATCTTGACCGGCCTGCCTTCACGGATATATTCCATGCTCTCTTCTTTGACCCAGGCCATTACGGTATCGGCGGTCGGCCTTGCAATTGAGAGTATGGGTTCGCCGAGCAGGACAGGGTCGCCGCTTCGCCTTATTATCTGACTGACGATACCATCAAATGGGGCCATGAGTGGCAGTGCGACTCGCTGGGTCATCTGCTCAAGAAGCAGTTCGTCGATTCTCTTGTACTGTACATTGATGGCCGTACGAATAGGGTTAAGCGTCAGGCCAAGCGAAGGCGAGACAGCCTCTCTGGCTTCCATCTTTGCCAAACGGGCGGAAGCTTCTTGGGCGTTCTTTCTGGCCTGGGCCAAAAGCCGTTCGTTTTCGGAGATTTTTTTTGCCAGGAAGTTGTACTGGGCCTCAGCCTTCTGCAATTCGTATGGTTCAACGGCGTTTTTATCGATCAGGTCTCTGACGATTCTTACTTCCAGCTCAAGATCTTTCAGGAGGATGCGATCTGGTTCGAGAATTGCCTCGATTTCGAGGGCCGCAAGCCTTGCCCTCTCGACGTCGACAGACATTCGCCTGAGTGCTTCGGTGTAGTCTGTTTCATGCTCTGCGACCTGTATGCGGAGTTCTTCTTCGGCTGCAGCGAGTTCGGCCCTGAGGCGGGCGATCTCCAGTTCGATGGTGGCTTTCTCGGCTTCGAGCTGACTTTGTAAGGTGTCGTTATCGAGCACAGTATTAATAATGACCAGCGTTTCACCGGCCTGTACTCGCTCAAAGAGCTTAACAGGCAGGCTTT
>Ga0334882_1001817_pt1 | contig 23910 bp, 21 predicted proteins | sample GraSluR1_MG_5_FD_207226 | JGI IMG/M metagenome (GOLD analysis project Ga0334882, IMG submission 207226) | Sludge microbial communities from methane-producing bioreactor in Wageningen University, Netherlands - Granular Sludge_15_04-R1 | ecosystem: Engineered > Bioreactor > Anaerobic >...
GAGTTTTACTATATCTTCCTTGGTTATATCGTTTAATTTTCCTCCTGAAATTCTTGGATCCACAAACGTATTCAAACCAACATGAGTTATAGTTCCAATTCTCTTTCCCGCAATATCTCTATACAGCTGAGATATTGTACCTTGAGGCAGATTATAGGCTTCTATTTTATTCTCAACTGCCATTTTTCCCAATGCAGGTGACAGATTCCAGTGTCCACCAACAACTCTTTTTATAAGCCCTTCATGTGCAAAATGATCAGCACCCTTGCCTTTACCATCTCCCTGGGCAGCTGAATACACTAAAGTCAAATCTCTTGGATGACCTGTCTCCTTAAAACGGTTTTCCAGTGCTATCGTAAGTGCCTCAGCTTGTAAGCTTCCTACAAATCCACTGGTAACGATCAAGTCTCCATCATTAACCAATTCAGCTGCTTCAGAAGATTTTAAAAATTTTAATCCCATTATAAACCACTCCTTTTACAATTTCGCAAAGTTAACAAACAAATATTGAAAGTACATGATTTAACTTAACGGTCTTTGAAGTTGGCTTTTCTCTTTTCCAGGAAAGCATTCATACCTTCTTTTTGATCTTCTGTAGAGAAGCACAATCCAAATGAATTTGCTTCGTATTTAAGTCCGGCCTCTAAATCTACATCAAGGCCATTATTTATTGAAGCCTTGGCCAATCTAACCCCCCACGGTGATTTGCTCATTACTTTCTTTGCAAATTCCTCGGATTTCTGTATCAATTCATCAGGCTCAAAAACTTTATTTGCAAGTCCTATACGATATGCTTCCTGAGCATCTATCATGTCAGTGGAAAATATCAATTCTTTTGCTATACCTTTTCCTACCAGTCTCGGCAACCTCTGAGTACCTCCAAAACTAGGTAGTATGCCGAGGTTAACTTCTGGCTGTCCAAATTTAGCTTTCCTGGAAGCAAATCTTACATCACAAGCCATAGCAAGTTCGCAGCCACCTCCAAGTGCAAATCCATTAACAGCTGCTATGACAACTTGAGGTAAATTTTCTATTTCCGAAAATACTCTTTGTGCCAGTCTTGAAAAATTCGCTGCTTCTATGGAATTAAGCTTGCTCATCTGAGCTATATCTGCTCCTGCTACAAAAGACTTTTCTCCAGCTCCGGTTATTATTACTGCTTTAATATCCTGTTTCTTGGATATTTCATCCACAACTGAGCCAAGTTCTGTCAGTGTATCACTGTTGAGTGCATTGAGTGCCTTAGGTCTGTTGATAGTAACATAAGCTATACCGCTTTCCTCTTTAAAAAGAACATTTTCCATTATATTACCCCCACTTTATGCCATTTAGATGGCAATTATTTTATTAATTCAGTAAATTTATTTATGTTAACGTTTAATTTAATTTTACTTGTATGCAAACTATTTGTCAACAAGTATTTTAGAAAATTTTATAAAAATAATTAATTTACATGGATTACATATTTATTATATTACATTAGAAACCCATATATGACAGTAGCCGTCAGACATATACTTCCTCCAACTATTGACTCATAAGGTATAAGTTTCATACGATCCGATATATCCATTTTGACTGACTGAGCAGATACCAAGAAAAAATTTCCATGTGGCAGGTGATCTATTACTACAGCACCAGTATGGACCATTACTGCTGCACTTATAGGCGCTACACCCATTGCCAAAATTGCCTTTTCAAATGATCCTGTGGCCAAAATTGCACCGGTAGATGTGGAACCAGTAGCAGCCGCCATTAATATACCTGAAATTGGAGCCAGCAATGTTCCGGATATACCTGATGTCTTAATAATATTTACTACAATTGAACTTAAATTAGAATTGGAAATAATACCTGCTATAGATCCTGCTCCAATTAGTAGAATTGCTGTACTGGACATCATATTCAATCCTGATGCAGTATATTTAAGGATATTTTTAGCTTTTCCCATGGCTACCAATCCAACCAGACCAGCTACAGGAAGAATTATCATGGAATCTATGCTGATCTTCTTGAGAAATTCTATATTCAAAATGCTGCCAATGGGGTTTATACCTAATAATACAATTGCCACTATAGGTGCAACCATAGCCTTTAAAAAGCTTGGTTTTTCTTCATTATCATTATCCGATGTTTTCTTTACAACTAAATCAGAGTCCTTAATCTGTGTACCCTTTTCACTCAGCAATTTACCAACAATACAAGTTACTATTAAACCAACTAAGGCAGGTATAAATCCTGCAATCATAACCTGGGTCAATTCCAGATTGAAACCTTTGGCCACTGCAATAGTATTTGGATTTGGTGACATTACATTACCGGCTTTTCCTCCACCAACCATGGTCAAAAGTACTGCAGTCTTTGAAATACCGACTCTCTTGGCTACAGATAATGCAATAGGTGCTACTATAATAATTGCAACAGTTACAAACACTCCCACGGCAGTTATTATCAAAGTTGCAAGAGCAATAGCCAATAACGCCTTTTTCTCGCCAAGTTTCTCCACTATGGTTTCAGCAATCTTTTCAGCTGCTCCAGATTCAATAAGCACCCCTGCCAATATTCCAGCAGTTAATACACGTACTACAGCAGGCATTACACTATTGGTACCATTGATAATGACTGTAACTGTCTGATTTAAACTTGCACCACCTACGACTCCACCTATAAGTGAACCTGCAAAAAGAGCATATACAGCATTTACTTTTTTTAGAATCAATACTATTGCAAGAACCAAACCAAGTACAGCACCCCACCAACTAATAGCAATTCCAATCATTTTATATACCTCCACCCTTTTGAATTTTTTAAACCTTTACAATTCAAATAACACTTAATATATATTCTTATATTATTTTACCTTGTATACAAATTATTTGTCAACTAATAATTTGTATACAAGAATTGCTGGCACTATATATTGAAATATGGTTTATGGAGAAATTATATGAATTTTATAGATAATAATTCTATGTTTAAATGGCATGAAAATGCTCCCTTCCAAATACACAAGTTTTTATTGTTTCACTTGTCCACTTAGAAGGGAGCATATCAAATTGTGTACCAGCAATTAACATTTTAAAAGTTAGATCAAGATATCCCAGAACATAGAAAATTATCTATTTGCTATTAATCTCAAAAATTCTTTAAACTTTTCCCTATCTTTTTCTGGGAATATTCCAAGCATGTATTCGTTAAATCTATCCACTACCCCCTCTATCGGTTTTTGTAGTTCGAGCCCTTTGTCTGTAATAACAACCTTGAGTGTCCTCCTGTCTTCAGGATTTTCAGTTCTTTTTAAAAGTTTCTTGTTCTCCATTCTATCAAGTATTCCAGTAATAGTAGATCCATCCAATCCCAAAACGTCCGCCATTTGTTTAGGGGTCTGACCACTTTGGGTCCAAAGACATTTCAATATTCCGTATTGGACCGGGGTGACATCAAATTTTGCAAGATCAGATTTTAAATATTGGAATACATTGTGCTGTGCCTTTGTCAATAAAAAGTTTATACATTCGTTCAATTCCATATTAGAAACCTCTCATTTTTAGTTAATAGGTATTATTATATTATAATTTAGAATCATTTGTCAACAAGCAAATAAAAAGCATGCTTTAGGGTGCATAAATTATTTCTGACACAGTTTTTAGGAATCAGCATAATTATTTCGTTTTTTATCTTAACTCCTGCCAATATTGATGATCACGCAGCAGTATGGGATTTAACATCATTCCTATCCCCGGTAACTATAATAGGGGATAAAGGATATATTTGAGATAGATTTATTTCAGAACTAAAATCTAAAACAAAAATCAATCTTATCGCCATGAATTGGTTAATTTTTCTTAAAAGCATATGATAAAGTTTTTAGGGTTACTTTAGCTTATTTCTATGGAGTATATATCCTATTTATCAAAATTTATCTTTTAGCACAACAGGTTAATTTGTATTTACATTTCGCTCAAAACAGGACATTTTTTAATAGGAAAATCAAACACCTTATAATAAAATATTGCTCTTTATTGTATAATTTTTATATAATAAAGAACAATATCTTTCTAAGTAGTAGGATTAGTCAGTTCAAACAAAATTAGAAGAAAGTAAATTATAAAAGAAATTTTCTTACCTTAAATTTATAAAAATATACTGCACCTATAAATTATCTTCTATTTTACTTAACTGAAAATTTTTAATCTAATTTTTTAATGGCAATTCTGAATTATCTGTTTTATAATTTCTAAAGGATTCTTCTATTTCTTCCAGTGATTTGTTAAGTGTTTCTGGTACAAATTTGTATGTGTATATCCAGGCTATAACTCCAAGTATAACAAATATAATAAACGCACCTGATAATCCAAATGTTGACAACAACGTAGGAAATACAAGTCCAACACAAAAATTAGCTGTCCATAAGAAGAATGCAGATATCCCCATGCCAAATCCTCTTAATCTAAGTGGAAATATTTCAGATAATACAAGCCAAATTACTGGTCCAACAGTCCCTTGGAAAAAGGCCAGAAATGACATGGTTAGAATAATTACTAAATATGGGAGTATACTCCATCCTTCTAATAAATTTGTAAGCACAGCTATTGACAACATAGACAACGTACTTCCTGTATATCCAATAAGCAACATGGATCTACGTTTAATTCTATTTGCAAAAAATCTCATATAGACTATTGTGGCTATAACTGCCATAGATCCATTACCTATATTGGCAATCAATGCTGCCCCAACTCCAAATCCAGCCTTTTCCAAAACGGTTGTTCCATAATACATCATTATATTAATTCCTGCTATTTGTTGTATAATACCTATTCCTATTCCAATCAATATAAGACGTCGAATCCATGGAATGTTTAAATCCTTAAAAGTAGCACGATTTAGATTTTTTTCTTTTTGAATATTTTCCTGTATTCCTTTAAGTTCAATTTCTGCTTCTGTTTCACTACGAAGTCTTTTTAAAATTTCCAATGCCTTTTGGTTTTTTCCATTAGCAGCCAGCCATCTTGGTGTCTCAGGAACCACCATCATCCCAAACCATAATACAACCGCAGGAATAGTAGCTATTGCTATCATATAACGCCATATTCCTGGGTCGGAGAATAAATTTCCCAAGATAGCATTGAATACATATGCCAAAAGTTGTCCACTAACAATCATCAATTCATTTTGTGATACAATACTTCCTCGTTTATCTGTTGGTGCCATCTCGGATAAAAATGTAGGTACAATCACTGATGCCCCACCTACTGCTAATCCCAATATAAATCTACAACTAATTATAACTGATGCATTTGGTGAAATAGAGCACCCTATAGTAGCCAAAAAGAAAATAATAGCAAGAAGTTTAAGTATTGTTCTTCTTCCATATCTATCTGATAAATGTCCTCCAAATACTGCTCCTAAAGCTGCACCAAACAACAGAGCACTAGTAACAAGTCCCTCCGTCAAAGAATTTAAGTTTAACTGATCTGATCTTGTCATAAAAGTCAAAGCACCATTGATTACACCAGTATCATATCCAAATAAAAGCCCACCAAAAGTCGATATGATAGATATTCTTTTCAGAAACCTCTTTTTTTCAATACTTTGTTCCATTTTGATTCCCCCATATCTCCATTTTTATAATTAAATTCATATTCTAATGTTATTTGGAGTTTTGTGTTTTTTGTAATATATAAATAGTTTTATTTTTCAGGCCATATTCTTGCATTTTTGTCATTAGTCCATTCATATTCCTTATTAAAAACGGGACCTCTATATGGATTACCATCCAAATTTCTTATAATCCAGATATAATACATTGCATATCCCGGTGCCGCAACCTGTGGATGTCTTCTTTGATTCAATATTTTTACTGTATCGTTTTCTCTAACTATATTAACATTTTCTCCTAATTGTGAAAAACCATATCCTCCTTCTGGCGTAAATTTATAAAAATATATTTCTGGTTGTGGATGGTAATGTGGTGGAAAACTTGACCATTTTCCGGGGAAATTAACAACTTCTCCCAGAACAAGATTTGAATATGGTGCATTTGCAATATCAAATGCCGTCCTGACTATTCTAGTTGAACATTCATTCATAGTACCTTTTCCTCTTATTTCAGGTTTGCAATCTTCCTGTGTGTACAGTTTTGATTTAAATACTTTATTATTATATGTCATGATTACACCAACTTCTGAATTGTCACATGCTCCTGTAATTATTACATTTACTCCCTTTGAAACATGAAGTACCCATGGTTCTTCATCAAAGCAGTTCGTTCTCTTCACCGTTTTTTTGTTCCCCTCTAATTCAAATATAATTTCCCCTTGTATAAGAAGAAATGCCATTTCTTTTTTATCCTCCTTAAAAATTTCAGCTTGATTTTTTCCCAATCTCAATACACCAAAATCAACAAGTGCATTATCTTCAATTTCATCTATTTTAATTATGGAGTTGTATCCAAGCTTAAATTGTTCATTCTGTCTGATCTTGAGCATTTCAACTTCCTCCTGTTCACTCTTACTCAGAATCTCACACATTCCAAAGTCATATTTTTATAAATAAAATTTAAGGGTAGATACTTAGGTATCCACCACTTTACAGCTTTTTACTTTATAGAAATATACTAATCAATACTAAAATATTTTCCTATAACTCTTTCTGTCTTTTCTTTTCCAATCTTTATTGCATCTTCTATATCCAATTCATAATATTCAGGTCTAAATTCTTCTATGGATACCATATCGGAATAACCAATCTTCTTTAACGTACTCAATATTGAATCAAGGTCTATAGCACCTTCTCCAGGCCACAATCTGTCTTCATCAACTAGAGAGCCAATAGGGAAATCTTCTGTATCATCAATATGAAGTATAAATATCTTAGACCCATCAGCTTTTTGTAAATCCTCTATTCTTGATCCCATGGCATGAAAATGAAAACAATCCAAAACCAAACCGACATTATCCCTATTTACAGCTTTCACGATATCATATGCCTGTCCAAAAGTATTTATTGTGCATTGAGGATGTCCTACAAATTCTATAGCAAGCCTAATCCCATATTTATCTGCAATATCAGCTAGTTCATTTAATACCTTAACTGAACTTTTCTTGATTTGAGTCTTTGTGAATTTTTGTTCTCCTACAAGTGGAACAACTACTATGTTTTTGCATCCAATCTTCTGTCCAATTTCACACATACATTGCAATTCTTTTTTTATTTCTTGATATTCAGCCACACTTCTATTGTTGAAAAATACTAATGCATTAAATGCAAATGGTTTGATTCTATGAGTTTCAAAAAATCTTGCTAGATCATCAACACTATGATTCTTCAAGTACTCTTTTAATTTATCCATCGTCCTAATTTCAATCAATTCATATCCATGTTTTTCACATAGCTCCAGATCTTTTTCTAATGTTGATTTTTTCATAGTCGTTGCTTCATTAAAACATATTTTCATATTTCCCCTCCATATTTATTTTTTATTTTTAAAATTCAATACATACATACTAACAACTATACTTGCTTCTAAATCCTACAGCTTATCATAAAATTCAGGACGTGTTTTCATAACCACTGGAACTATTCCACGAGTTTGCTGAGCTCTAACACATGCATCTGCAGTCACCGCTGCTGCATAACCATCCCATGCTGAAGGACCAGTTAATTTATTATTATTAACTGAATTTATAAATCCCTGGATTTCAATATCATAAGCATCCTTGAATCTCTTTTTCCAGTCCATGAGAATTTCTACTGATTTTTTTGCCTTGCTCCTCATAAGTATACTAGCAGGCTCAGGCAAAAGAGCTATACCTGTTTCTCCAACTACTTCGCACTTAATATCATATCCATATTGACAGTTGACGAATGCTTCAACATCAATCCTTATACCTTTTTTAGTTTCCATCAGCACAATTTGCGGATCCTGTAGATGGCTTAGTGCATACTTAGTCTTTCTTGGATAAAGTACCTGAACTGAAACATAATCATCATCCAGAAGCCACCTTAGTATATCGATTTCATGAATTACAGTATCTGTAATTGCCATATCGGTAGTATATTTATCATCAACTTCAGGAGCATGATGTGCACAATGTACTATTAATGGTTGTCCAATATTGCCAGAATCAATTATGTCTTTCAATTGATTGTATCCCTTGTCATAATGTCTCATAAAACCTACTTGTACCAGTCTCTTGCCATATTTTACTTCAGCATCGACAATTCTCATGCAACCATCTGCTGTAGCAGCTAATGGTTTTTCACAAAAAACATATTTGCCAGCATCAATTGCCGCTAGAACAGATTCCTCATGTGCAGGTCCCCAGGATGTTACAATTACTGCATCGACATCTGGAGATTTAATAAGTTCATTTCCATTTTCATATATCTCGGCATTCAGGTTTTCAACTTTAACAACTTCTTTCGCATGATCCTTGTTTATATCAGTTACAGCCACAATTTCAGCCCCAGACAACACATTTGTTATTCGGTGAATATGCTCCTGTCCAATCGCACCTGTTCCAATAACACCTATTTTTAAAGTCATAATTTTTCCTCCCTGTATTTATATAAATATTTTTATAACTAACTAAAATCCTATTTTATCTGCTATATATTTTCTTCCTTTTAATGCATATTCAAAAGGATTTGCCTTGGCTGGATCTTGTTCCGCCTCGACTAACATCCATCCTTCATAATTATTTTCAGATAAAACTTTAAATATTGGTTCAAAATCTATAAATCCATCCCCGGGCACTGTAAATGCACCCAATCTGACTCCCTTCAAGAAACTTAGCTTGTCTTTTTTTACCTTCTGTGCTATCTCAGGTCGTATATCTTTCAAATGTACATGTTTTATTCTATTTGCATATTTCCTTGCTATTGCTACAGGATCTTCACTTGAATATACTAAATGACCAGTATCAAATAACAAGTACACCAATTTACCATCAGTCATATCCATAAGCTTGTTTATTTCATCTGTAGTCTGAACTACAGTCCCCATATGATGGTGGTAAACTAATTTCATATCCTTTTCTTCTGCAAGCTCTCCCAATTTGTTAAGACCATTTGCCAGTATCCTCCACTCTTCTTCATTCATATGATATTTACCCTCAAATATAGGAGTATCCATTTGCCCTTGTATACTGTGCCCCTGTTCTGAAACAACAATTACTTTAGCTCCCATAGCATGTAGAAAATCTCTATGTTCAATAAATGCCTTTTCCGTTTCCTCATATGGTTTAGTTGTTAAAAATGCACTAAACCATGCACTAGCTATTTGTAATCCTCTTAAATCGAGTGCTTTTTTCAAAGCTTTTATATCTTTGGGATACTTATTTCCCACTTCAGTACCTTTGAAGCCTGCTAATGCCATTTCACTTATAGCTTGTTCAAAAGTATTTTCCTTTCCTAAATCCGGCATATCATCATTGGTCCAGCCTATAGGACAGATTCCTATTTTAACTTTATCCTTACTAAACATTTATAACTCCTCCTAAATATTACAACAAATTCTAGTATTTTATATTAAATTTCACTTCAAATTTAATAATTAACTATTCAAGAGTTCTTTTGATATTCTATCTTTGGCCTCAAGTGCAAGCCTGGACATTCTTTCAGGATATCCAAAGAGAGAAACACAGGCAATAGTATCTTCTTTCTTTCCAAAATTCATTGAGCGAAGCTGTCTAAAAAAGGCATCAAAGTCAACTTCCCCTTCTCCTATCCCCAAATGTTGGTGAATTGTAGCGTTCACCCCAGGAGGATTTACAATATAACGGCAGTCCTTCGTATGGTTCATTGTATCAGCTACTATAACATGAGAAAGATCATCTCCTGCATATGCAAGCATTTTCCTTATATCACCAACACCATCATCATAAAAGAATGTATGTGCAGCGCAGTACAAATACTTTACATTGTCACTACGCAGAGATTTTACCATGTCAACGGTTTCATAGTTATTCTCGCAAAAATCATATGGATGTGACTGTATGTCTACTCTTATTCCTTCACGCTCTAGAATTGGAAGTAATTCTTCCATAGAACGATACCACATTTCCTCACAAATTTCCGGTTGATTAGGATCTCCGGAAAGCTCTGTATTAATAACGTTAACATCTAACTCAACAGCAATCTCAATAGCCCTTTTCCAATTTCGGACTGCCGCTTCACGGCGTTCTTCATCAGGACCTGACCAACGATAGATTGGAATCATGGAAGAAATCCTAACTCCTGTTTCCCGAAGTGCATCCTTATATTCTTTAATAATTTCTCTACTTGCTTTGGGATGTTTATAAAACGGTAAAATATGTGGGTGCGGGGATTGTTCAATATATTCAAAACCCCAGTCTGCAACCTGATGAACCATCTCCGCAACAGACATATTCTGCTTAAAAAGTACATCTGGATCAAATGCAATTTTCATAACTTGATACCTCCTGAATTATAAATTTGAATTATAAGTTTATTATATATAATTGTCATATCTGTTTGTTAAATTATGATTATTTTATGATTAAATATTATCACTTTCAGGTTATAAATGTCAATATGTTTTATCAAATATAAGCATAATATTTGCAATATATATTTCTAATTAATAAATTACTATACTTAAATCAGAAATTAAATATGAGTTTTGCGGAATTGTTTTGGAGAACAGCCTACTTTCTGTATAAATAAATTAATAAAGCTCCCTGTATTTTTATAACCTACACGAAAAGCAATCTCTTCAATTGAAAACGATGTAGTTTTCAATAATACTTTGGCTGTATCCAGACGAGTACTAATCACATATTCTATGGGAGAATAACCTGTTTCAGTTTTAAAAATATGAGAAAAGTAATAAGTGCTTAAATTTGTAATACTGGCAAGATCTTCAAGTAAAATTTTTCTGCCAACGTTATTGCGTATATAATTTACAGCTGTATTTACAGGCGAGCATTGAGTGTTGTCTTGATTTATTTTGATAGTCAAAGTACACAACATCTCATAAATAATCAGAGAAATTTCGGAAGATGATAAAACCTTACCACCTTCATATCCTTTTACTATTTGATATAGCAATTCACCAATAGTAACTATATTTTTCCCCTGAAATACAATTCCACGTTGATTCATAATATACTGACATAGGTCATGAGAATTCACTCCGTCAAAATGAATATATAGAAATTCCAGTCCATTTGAAGCACGATAATAATGTGGCTCCTGACAGTCAATTAATACTACATTTCCCTTTCCAGCTGTATAACAATGTTCCTTATATTCTAATATCAGCTCACCTTTTCGAACATATACCAATAATATATACGGGAAAAAATCACGCTTTATAAAATACTTCTGGGTACAAAAATAATGTCCACACCAGATTAGATAAAAATAAAACTTTTTTGCAGTTTGAGATGGGGTAAAGGAAAAACAAGAAGAATTGGATAGAACTCCAGGATCAATACTTTTCATATATATTCCTCCAAAGATTTATTTAGTATAAAATTATAAAATTATAAATATTTTCAAAAAAAGTATAATATAAAATGCCTAACATAACAAGATACATGAATAACACAGCAAGATACAATATTTACGTATTTTTATATCTAGATTACACTATAAGTGTCTTATTGAAAACGACAACAATAAATTATAGGAGGATGATTTCTTATGTTAAACGGAGAGAAAAAAATAGAAAGTCCCCTTCGTTGGGGAATGGTAGGTGGTGGTAGAACAGGAAATGTTGGATACAAGCATCGTCTAGGTGCTCTCAGAGATAATACAGCATTCCAGTTGTTAGCAGGTGCATTCGACATAGATCCATCTAGAGGCAAAGATTTTGGTACAAACCTTGGGGTTGATCCTAAACGATGCTATCCAGATTACAAAACAATGTTCGAGGAAGAAGTTAAACGTAAAGATGGCATTGAGGTGGTTTCTATTGCTACACCAAATGCAACACACTACGAAATTTGTAAGGCAGCTCTCAACGCTGGGTTACATGTAATCTGTGAAAAGCCATTATTTTTTGAAGTAGAACAGGGAGAAGAAATTAAAGCTCTTGCAGAGAAGAAAGGAAAAATTGTCGGAGTAACTTATGGATTTTCTGGCAGCCAATTATTGCTTCAAATGCGTTCCATGGTTCAAAATGGGAATCTAGGAGAAATTCACATGGTAGAGCTGCAATATACTCATGGTTTTGGATGTGACTTTGAAGCAGATAAAATTAACGAAGGTCAAAAATGGAGAGTAAATCCTAAAATAGCAGGCCCATCCTTCGTTTTGGGAGATCTTTCTACACACACCTATTATATGTCACAGTTAATTTGCCCAGACATGAAAATAAAACAAGTACTTTGTGACCGTCAAAGCTTTGTTAAAAGCCGCAAACCGTTAGAAGATAACGCATACTGTCTTATGAGATATAATAATGGTGCAGTAGGGAGAATGTGGGTATCAGCAGTAAATGCAGGCTGTATAGATGGTCATCGAATCCGTATTGTAGGATCTAAAGCCAGTGTAGAATTTAGAGATAACCAGCCAAATGAGTTATTATATGAAGTTCAGGGCAAACCAATTCAAAAACTTATTCGGGCAATGCCTTACCTTTATGATGAATGTAATGCTGATGAACGTTTAGGTGCACTTCATGCAGAAGGTCTTCCAGAATCATGGGCAAATATATACTTGAAATTTGCCATTGCTATTGATGCTAAAAAACATAATGATGAACAAACTTTAAAAAATTTAGTATATCCAGATATTGATGCTGGAATCAACGGCATTCGTTGGGTTCAAAACTGTGTTAAATCAGCTAATGCCGGGGGCATATGGGTAGATTTTAAATAACTTTGGAATAAATCATGGACATATTAATTAAAGCAATTTAAAATTTGGAGGTGTTCTTATGAAATTATCATATTGTACAGATAGTATGGGTAATCTTGCTTTTGCAGAAATGTTGGACAAAGTATCAGAATTCGGAATACACTATGTAGAAATGGCAACAGGCGGATGGTCTCCCGCACCGCATATAAATCTTGATGAGCTTCTTGAAAACGATTCATTGCGGGAAAAATTTACAGCGGCACTAAAAAAGAGGAATATTGAAATTTGTGCACTTAACTGTTCAGGTAATCCATTGGACCCTGGTGAACTTGGAAGACAACATAGATCCATTACAGAGAAGACTATGAAACTTGCCAAACTTCTTGGAGTCAAGAAAATTGTCATGATGAGCGGACTTCCAGCTGCCAGTCCCGAAGATAAAATACCTAATTGGATAACATACACTGTAAGCTGGCCTGAATCACTTCAAGATATTTTAGACTATCAGTGGAATGAAGTAGCAATTCCTTATTGGAAGGAACTTGTTAAAAAAGCTGAAGAGTGTGGTGTTGGAAAAATTGCATTAGAAAATTTCAGTTCCCAACTAGTGTACAATCCAGAGACCTTATTCAAATTACGTAATGCAGTTGGACCAATGGTGGGATTAAATTTAGATCCAAGTCATTTATTGTGGATGGGAGCAGATCCAATTGCCTCTGCAAGAGAACTTGGTGATGCTATTTATCATGTACATGGAAAAGACGTTAGAATGGAACGTGGAATCGTAGATACCAATGGCATTATGGAGACAAAAGTTGTTACTGATGTGGCATCGAGAGCATGGAATTACGTAGCAGTAGGCTGCGGACATGACCTTCAGTGGTGGAAGGAATTCTTTTCAGTTTTAAAGATGGTAGGTTATGATGGTCCTGTTTCACTTGAAATGGAAGATTTAACAATGTCTGTAGAAGCTGGAATTAAAACATCTGTTGATGCATTGAAGCAAACAATCAGCCAGTAAAATAGAATTATAACTTTTAATTATGATGACAGTCACAGATTACTCAAAAACAAGTATGGTGTTACAGAGCCAATTATTTGGTTCTGTAACGCCCTTAAAATCATAAGAAACAACTCCTTTTAATATCCTACACTTTTCAAATAATTGAAACTTTCTGATACATCGCCCAAACTTGTCCTTGAATTTCTAGGATCCCTCTCCTGTTCTATCGTAATCCAACCTTGATAATCAATTTTGCTTAAAAGTCTATTTATACTACTATAGTCAATAATCCCTTTTCCTATCGGGCACATTACCCCTTTAGCACAAGCATCAAAGAAATCTATTTTCTTATTCATCATTTGATCATATATTTTTTTATCAATATCTTTGAAGTGAATATAATCTAATCTATCTATATTGTTTCTAATCCATTCTACTGCATCCATACCTGAATAATAAAGATGACCTGTATCTAAACAAAGACCGGCAATATCATACGGAATATCGTTAAGCATCTGTTTTATTTCATCTTCAAATTCTATATATCCTCCTGCATGAGGGTGGACAACAGGTCTGACTCCATATTTTTTCCAGGCTAACTTCGAAATTGCTCTAATATTCTCTATCATTCCATACCATTTCTGTTTAGATAAACGGGGAGCTTTATTGTAATGTCCTGCTAAAAAACTGCGTTCCTTATGACCAAAATCCATAATAGTAAGATATGGTGTCTTAAAATGCTGCTTCTGTGATTTATAGTCACACGGAAGCTTAGTAATTAAACTGCATATATCATCAGTCATTTTCAGAAGCATATCTTTATTTTCTTGACTTACCAGATCATCAAATATAGTTCCTGCAATTACAGTAAGGCCATTTATTTCCAACTCTCTTTTCACTATATCTATATCTAAAGGAAGATACCCGTAGGGTCCTAATTCTATACCCTTATATCCTGCTTCTACAGCTTCTTTTAGTACAAGTTTCCAATCTGGAAGATATGGATTCTTAACATCATCTACGCCCCAACAACATGGACCGATTCCTATTCTAATACTCATATTAAAACCTCCCTATATAACAATAAAATTAATAGGTCACTATAGATACCAACAAAACATATGCTAAAGCCAAAGGAACTGCTGCAAATTTTTCACTTTGCAAAAGTCCCTTTAACTAATATTGACGTGCCTCACCAAGATTTTTCTTTATTACACTTTCATACACATCATGAATTCTCTTGCTCCTGGATACCTGAGCCAACCCTACTCTCCACCAGGAGCCATATTTATGGACCATGGTTTTTGGCAATACTTTTATGTCTATAAGTGTAGATAACTTTTGTTTTTTTGAATCTACTATTGCTTCTTTCAATTCCTCTATTGTCTTTACAATATAGGTCTTGCATCCATAGGAAGCCGCATTCATGGCAAAATTCATTGGGACAAGACCTCCATCCAGCTTTCCGGTTTTTGGATTCCTGAATCTGAATTCTGTTCCAAAACTGTTCATTCCATGTTCCATCTCAAGGTTGTTTATACATCCAAAAGCCATGTTGTCAAACAATACTACATTTATCTTTTTCCCTTCCTGAATAGAGGTTGGAAGTTCAGAATGGAGCATCATATAAGAACCATCTCCAACAAATGCATAAACTTCCCTGTCAGGTTCTGCAAGTTTTACACCCAGTGATGCATTTACTTCATATCCCATGCATGAAAATCCATATTCTACATGATAGGTATTGACACCCTTTGGTCTCCATATTCTCTGCAGATCTCCAGGCAAACTTCCTGATGCACCAACTACAATATCATCATTAGCAAGCATTTCATTAAAGACTCCTACAACTCTTGATTGTGTGAGGCATGAACCGGTTATTTCCCTGAACTCTTCAAATACTGACGGGTCAAGATGGTCCTGTATTTCAGGTACAAAATCCTTGCTTGTGTACTCTGTACTATATACTCTCTTTACTTCTGCATTCAGTTTATCCCTGGCTTCTTCTATTTCATTTTTGTATGAGGATTTATATTCAGTTTTTTCAAGTTCATTTGTCAAATCTTCCAATGCCGCTTTAGCATCGGCAACGACCTTAATCCCGTCCAACTTATAGGCATCAAATTCCGCTATATTTATATTGAGGAAACTGACTTCAGGATTTTGAAACAGCCATTTTGATGATGTTGTAAAATCCGTATATCTTGTACCAACACCAATTATAAGATCTGCTTTTTTGGCAATCATATTAGAAGCCAGACTTCCTGTTTCCCCTATTCCACCAAGATTCAATTTATGATCCCACACTATTGCACTTTTGCCGGCCTGAGTCTCTCCAAATGGTATGCTGAATTTTTCTGCAAAGTTTTTAAAGGCCTCTGCAGCTTCAGAATATTTTACTCCACCACCGCATACAAGCATAGGCTTCTTTTTCTTCAATATAAGTTCAACTGCATCTTTTATCATTTGTTTTGTTGCAGGTCTTCTTTCTATTCTGTGTACCCTTTTCTGAAAAAAATACTCTGGATAATCATATGCTTCACCTTCAACATCCTGAGGCAGAGCTATGGTAACCGCTCCTGTATTTTCAGGATCTGTTAAAACTCTCATTGCATTTATACAAGCTGTCATAAGCTGTTCAGGTCTTGAAATTCTATCCCAATATTTGCTTACAGCCTTAAAAGCATCATTTGTACTTATTGTAAGATTGTTGAATTGCTCCATCTGCTGCAGTACTGGATCAGGCTGTCTTGTAGCATATACATCCCCTGGGAGAAACAAAACGGGTATTCTGTTTGCGCTTGCTGTAGCAGCTGCTGTTACCATGTTTGCAGCACCAGGGCCAACCGATGATGTACATGCATATATCTGTTTTCTCAATTTTTGTTTTGCAAATCCTATGGCAGCATGGGACATTCCCTGCTCATTTCTGCCCTGATGTACTATTAAATCCCCAGGATCTTCCTCCAATGCCTGTCCAAGTCCTACTACATTTCCATGTCCGAAAATCGTAAATATTCCTTTGACGAATTTAGTTTCAATACCATCAAATTCAACATATTGATTGTCAAGAAATTTCACCAGTGCCTGTGCAACCGTAAGTCTTACTTTTTTCATACTTTAACCTCCCTCTCACTTTTCAGGCCATATTTTTACATCTTTTTCCCATAACCATTTATGTTCTTCAACATCAATTCTATCTGTCCAAGGGTTATCTTTAAGATGTCTTATCATCCAACAGTAATACATGGCATATCCAGGTGCTGAAGTCTGAGGATGAACATCTCCCCCATGAATGGCAACATAGCTGTTGTCCGATATTTTATGGGCATCATCTCCAGTAAGGCATAATCCCAAGCCCTGAGGTTTGTTGAATTTATAATAATAAACTTCCGGCTGCGGGTGATAATGTGGAGGATAACTTGACCACTTTCCAGGGAAAGTAATAACCTCACCCATTACCATATTGGAATAAGGAGCATTATGATAGTCAAATACAGTTCTGACGGTCCTTCTTGCAGTGTCATTCCATACTCCCTTGCCAAATATATCACTTTGGCAATCTTTTGGAGAATACAATTTTGAAGTAAAATCATTTCTGTTTTCAGCAGCCTGAAATATTATTTCACTTTCTTCCAGAGCCTTTACTGTTACTTTCACACCATGTGGAACATGAATACACCAGGGATTTTCATCAAATACTGAATGTCTCTCCATAATTTGTCTATTGCCCAGCCAGCCTACTTCAATTTTGCCCTTTAAAAGAAGAACAGCCATTTCCTTATTATTTTCTTCATAAAATTCTTCTGAATTTTTTTCGATCCTGTTTACTGAAATGTCCATAAGCATTTCTTTATGCGGGCCGTTTACTCCACATATTTTATTTTCACCAAATTTTAGAGAACCCAAATTACCAAATTCACTTAAACTCATATACTAATTCCTCCCAATCTTAATTTCTTGCCACCATTTCACCATATTCAGCTTTTTCTTTTTCTATAAATTTTTTTATTTCTTCAACTTTAGGCATTGCATCTGAACAGCTGTGGCTTGCAACAAGCATTGCAGCTGAAGCACTTCCAAACTCAAGAGCATCTATTATGTCCCATCCTTCAAGAAGTCCATATATGAAGGCTGACCCATAGGCATCCCCACCTCCAAAGGATTTCATCAGTTTAACAGGAAACGGCTTGATGCTGTATTTTTTCCCGTCTTCCGTATAGGCTGTAGATCCATCCTTGCCATGCTTTATAACAACTATCTTGTTTCCATATCCAATCCACCTGTCTGCTGTATCAATATCACTGCTGTTTTTTGCAACAAGACCTTCCATAAGGTCAAATTCTTCTCTGGAGCCTATCACCAGATCACTGTTTTTCCCCACCATGGAATAATAAATTGCTATTTCATCTTTATTTCTCCAATTATACTTTCTATAATCTATATCAAAGACTACAACTGTATTATGTTTTTTCGCATATTCCATCGCTTTAAGAGCAGCTTCTCTGGAAGGACTTTGGGCAAGAGCTGTCCCTGATATGGAAATTGCTTTTGCATTCTTGATATAGTTCTCGTCAATTTCATCTACATTCAGACTTAAATCTGCAATACTATTTCTATACATCAATATACTGCTTTCTGTAGGACTGAGTATTTCAGTAAAAGTAAGCCCTAGAGACTCACCATTTTTTGCCCTATAAATTTGTGAGGTATCTATACCTTCCCTTTTAAAATAGTCAATAATAAAGTCCCCAAATCTATCATCTGATACTTTGCCTATAAATCCAACTTTTTTCCCAAGTCTGGCAAGCCCTACAGCTACATTTGCAGGAGATCCTCCAAGGTATTTCTTGAAAGTTACACTTTCCGCCAAAGTTCTGTTTATTTCTACCGGATTTAAATCTATAGTTGCCCTTCCCAAAGGTACAACATCAAATTTTCTGCTATTGTCAAATTCAATATACTGCATTTTATCTCTCCCCCTAGGCTTTATTATTGCTTCCGAAAATTTTTATATGCTTTCTAACATTCAAATATGCACCTTCTATTTCAGCTTCATGGAGCCTGAAATAGTCTATATACTCCTCTTTTCTACATAATGCTTCTACCTTCTGAACAACCGACATAAACGTAGCAGTAGCTATATTTATTTTCCTCATTCCATATGAAACACACTTTCTAAAATCATCATCGCTTATACCGGATCCTCCATGTAAAACAAGGGGGACATCAACTTCTTTATTGACATTTTCCAACACATCAAAATTCAAATTTGGTGAGCCTTTATAAACACCATGGGCATTCCCTATGCCGATTGCAAGTGCGTCAACATTCGTTTCTCTATAGAACTCACATGCCTCGCCTGTATCTGTATACATTGAGGATATATTTTCCGAACCATCTTCGCTGCCTCCAACTCTACCAATTTCAGCTTCTACTGAAGCACCGTATTTTTGAGCTTTTTTTATAACACTTTTAGTTAAATCAATATTTTTGTCCAGAGGATATCTGGAGCCATCTATCATAACAGAGGTAAATCCCAAATCAAGTGCCTCATCTATACAATTCATAGTCAAACCATGATCCAGATGCACTGCTATGGGAACTTTTGCTTTTTTAGCTGCAGCCATCATTACAGGACCTATCATATACAGCGGTGAATGCTTCAGCCTGCTTTCTGCAATCTGCAATATTATAGGTGATTTCAATTCTTCTGCAGCCTTGACGGCTCCTATTATCATTTCCATATTTGCAATACTAAAAGCACCTACCGCATACTTTCCACTTTCAGCTTCAGCCAGTAATTCTCTTAATCTCGTCAGTGCCATACCTTCACCTACTTCCATAGTCCTTTATATATTTCTATTATATTTTCCCTTTTGACTTCTCTTCTTGTGTTTTGAGGGCTTCCACTTTGAAGTGCATCTTCCGCCATCTTGTCCAAATTTCCAAGAAAAATATTTTTTTCAATTCCAAATTCTCGTAATGTCTGTACATTTAAACTTGTACAAAGATTTCTAACCGCCTGTATGAATGCCTCTCCTGCCTGTATATCACTCATATTTTCTTCATATACTCCGATTGTCTTGGCCAGATCACAAAATCTATCAGATGCACCAGGCAAAATAAACTCAAGACAATCTGTTAAAAGCATTGCATTTGATAATCCATGAGGTACATGAAACAATGCACCTATAGGCCTGCTCATACCATGTACTATGGTAACAGAGGAATTGTTAAATGCTACTCCCGCTTGAAGTGCAGCTATAGACATTTCTGTTCTTGCTTTGACATTTTCGCCATTATCATAAGCTTCCAGCAAATTGGCAAATATTTTTTTGACTGCAGATAGAGAAAATATTTCTGACATAGGTTGGACAAGTTTTGATGTATAGGACTCTATAGCATGTGTCAATGCATCCAAACCCGTAGAAGAAGTAACACTTTTTGGTGATGTAATTGTAAAAACAGGATCTATTACTGCAATATTTGGTATTAGATAAGATCCTTTTAATAACATTTTTATATTCCTTTTAGTATCCGTTATTATAGTAAACTGAGTTGCCTCCGATCCAGTTCCAGCTGTAGTTGGTATTGCGACCAGTGGAGGAGTTTCTCTTTCAATTACCTTTCCAAGATAATCATTTATCTCTCCTGAATTCGTTATCATGGCTCCTATAGCTTTCATTGTGTCAATAGGACTTCCACCACCCAGTGCTATTAAAAAATCACAGTTGTCATCTTTGTACTGCCTGATTCCATTATTGACCATAATATCTGTAGGTTCTCCATTGACTTCGTGATAAATGGAATAATTTACTCCCAACTTATCCAATAAATTAGTAACATTGTTTATGCTCTTCAATTTAATCATTACATCATCTGTAACTATAAGTGCCTTCTTACCTAACAGTTTTATATTTCCACCAGCTTTATTCAAAGATCCCTGACCTGTGAAAACATATCTTGGCATTAAAAATAAATTACTCAAAGCTTCACCTTCTTAATATTTTTTGATTATATATTTATTATATTATAATTATCTTTTGGTTATATATTATCACTTATACTATATATATGTCAATATATTTGCTTAACAATATTGTAATATTATTTTTTGCATATTTTTTGATTATATCATTGTAAATATTTGAATTCTTATATATAATTATATATAAGAACACAGTGAATATACTAATATAACTAAAACTTATAAATAATTGCAATCTATTATTTTATGATACGAACATATTAGTTGTATTTTAACGTGGGGAGGCAATTATGAAATTAAAAAGGATACAAAAAATAGAAGAATATATACTGGACAACAATACTGTAACATTGGATAAATTAGCTGATGTATTTAATGTTTCCAAAAATACAATTAGAAGAGATATAAATGAACTGGTTGAAAAGGGTACGATAAAGAAGGTATATGGAGGTGTATCAGTAAATTCAAATCCACTAGTTCCTTTTGATAAAAGGCAGATAAAGAATATCTATTCAAAATCTCTAATAGCTGAGGAAGCGGCTAAACTGATTGAAGATGGAGATATAATATTTGTAGACTCTGGAACAACTACATTGAATCTTGCAGATTTTCTTAAGGATAAAAAAAATATAACAATAATAACCAATAATCTCAACTTTATCAACAAATGCATCAAATATAATAATTTAAATATAATTTCTACAGGAGGCAGCCTAGTAAGAAAGACAAATTCACTTGTAGGTACGGATACGTTGAATATGATAAAAAAATATAATATAAATAAAGCCTTTATGGCTTCTACAGGAATATCTTTAGCAAGCGGCGTTACAAATGGTTCTCCACAGGAGTGTGAGATAAAAAAACTTGTAGTAAGTAAGAGCAACTTAGTATATGTATTGATAGATCATTCAAAATTTGGAATTTCTTCTTTAATGACTTACTGTTCAATGGAAGATATAGATTATCTGATAACCGATAAAAAACCACCAGAGGAATATATACAATTTATCAAAAGAAACAATGTGAATTTAATAATAGCACAAAATGATAAATGTCTATATGCACAGGGTTAGTTTTTCCTATATGCCATAGAAACAAATTGCCAATAGATTCATTTTACTGAAATCTATTGGCAATTCATTTTATCTAGTCTATGACAACAACAGGTTTTATCAGGTCCCGAGGTTTATTCTTCATTAGAAGAAGAGACTCCTCAATATGATCAAATCCATGATACACATGGGTAACTAATTTTGCCGGATCAAGGCGATTATATTTTACAAGGTCTATAAGTCTTTCCATTCTGAGCCTTCCTCCAGGACATAATCCTCCCTTAATGGTTTTATGTGCCATACCACATCCCCACTCTTCCCTTGGTATTTCGAGATTTCCGCTTCCATGATAATTTACATTCGATACTACTCCGCCCGGTTTAAGTATTTTTATTGCCTGAGCCAATGTATCAGTTCCTCCTCCTGCCATTATTATGCGGTCTACACCTTTTCCATCCGTAAGTTCAAATATTTGTTTGACTATGTCTCCGTTCTTATAATTTACAATATCGTTAACCCCATAAAACTTTGCAGCCTCAACACATACGGGTCTGCTGCCAACCCCTATTATCCTTCCTGCACCATGCAGTTTCGCACCGGCAATTGCCATAAGTCCTACCGCTCCAATTCCTATGACAACAACACTTGATCCCGTTTCAATATCAGCAAGTTCTGATCCATGAAATCCAGTTGTAACCATATCACTTATCATTACGGCAACTTCAACTGGAATTTCATCAGGTAAATATGCCAGATTCATATCAGCATCATTTACATGAAAATATTCTGCAAAAACTCCATCCTTAAAATTTGAAAATTTCCATCCGGCCAGCATTCCATTCGAATGTTGCGGAAATCCTCTTTGTACATCTATCGAACGCCAATCGGGAGTTATTGCAGGTACAACTACTTTATCTCCTACCTTAAAATCCTTGACTTCACTGCCTACCTCAACAACTTGCCCAACTGCCTCATGCCCTAATATCATGTCATTTCTTTCTCCAAGAGCTCCTTCAAATACAGTATGTATATCTGAAGTGCACGGCGATACAGCAAGTGGATGGATCAAGGCATCAAATGGTCCTATTTCCGGTTTCTTTTTTTCAATCCACCCCACCTTGTTTACTCCAATCATTGCAAAACCTTTCACAAATATTCCTCCTTATACAATTATTAAAAAGCAGATTAATATACCAGTTGTTATTAAATTAACACTTGATTACAATTTATTAGTAAGAGCAATATTCATGCCACATTATATGATCTCCCTCATATACTGAAACTCCGTTGTTTTTTGCAATTGGCTTATAATTAGCGTATAAAAAAACAACAGTTTTAAAAAGCAATCTGTTGTTTTTTTATACATTGTCCATTATTTATACAATTATATCATTACTGATAATCAACATAAATTTAAATCTTGATATCATATTTGTTTATTTTATTGTACAAAGTAGTTCTATTTATTCCAAGAATCTTAGACGCCCTGGATAAATTACCGCTGCATTTTTTTATGCAGTCTATAATAGCTACTTTCTCCCACTGGTTTAACGAGCACATGTTGTATTCATACTTTAATTTAGTATTTTCATAATTATTGTTTGAGATATGTTTATCAAAATCAAAGGATGTTTTTCCATTCATATTTACTATATTCTCAATACAATTTTCAAGTTCTCTAACATTTCCAGGCCAATCATAATTCAGCAATTTACTATATAAAGAGGGTTTTATACATGGTGTCTCTTTTTTTAATTTAGAAGATTTCAATTTCAGAAAATAATCTATAAGCAATTTTATATCTCCTTCTCGTTCCTTCAATGGTGGCACATGAATTGGTATAACACATAATCTATAATATAAATCTTCTCTGAAGTTTCCTTCCGCTATTTCCTCTTTTAAGTTTTTATTTGTAGCTGCAATTATTCTAACATTTATTTTTATATATCTGCTTCCACCTATTCTCATAATGCACCCCTCCTGTAAAACTCTAAGTAAATTAATCTGCATATCCAGAGGCATTTCACCTATTT
>Ga0334882_1001819_pt1 | contig 23904 bp, 18 predicted proteins | sample GraSluR1_MG_5_FD_207226 | JGI IMG/M metagenome (GOLD analysis project Ga0334882, IMG submission 207226) | Sludge microbial communities from methane-producing bioreactor in Wageningen University, Netherlands - Granular Sludge_15_04-R1 | ecosystem: Engineered > Bioreactor > Anaerobic >...
CCCTTGTGGATGATGGCGTACCCGCGCGGGGGCCCTCCGTCGTGCTCGTGAATCTTCGGCAGACCGCCGGGAAAGCTGTAGAAAGCGTGGTAGATGGGGTGGCTGAAGGGCAGTTCGACCAGGGGACTGCCCGGGAACAGCTTCTTGACCTCGGCGCGGAAGAACTCGTCGAGGCCGTAGTTGTCATCCACGTGGAGAAAGCCCCCGCGCTCCAGGTATGCCCGGAGATTGCGTCGTTCGGGCTCGGTGAAGGCGATGCGGCCGTGGCCGGTGGCGAACAGGAGCGGGTAGTCGAAGAGGCGGTCGGAGCCGGGCTCCACCACGGCGGGCTCGGGCGCCAGCCGGATCGAGGTGCTCGCATTCACCCGTTTGATGAGGTTGGGCAGGCCGGTGGGGTTGGCATACCAGTCGCCCCCGCCGCCGTATTTGAGCCGCGCCACCGTGATCGGGGCCGCCGCGGCGGACGCCGTCAGCCACAGGCAGAGCAGGACAAGGATGGGCCGGGTGCGGTTGGTCGCCCCGCCGTGGCGTCGCTGCAGTCTTCTCATCCCCCGTACCACCTCCTTCGCAAGGACCAATCCAGGGCCCAGATCAGCACGACCAGCACCAGAGTGGCGGCGCCACGCGAGCGGTCCACGGTGGTGCTGCGCCGGACCGTCGTCGGCGCCGGGGCGAGGTGACCGGCCTGGGCCGGCACCGCCTCCGGGCTGAGGCTCTGGCCATCGGCGGCCTCGGCTACGCGCCTAAGCAGTTCCGGCCGGGGGCGTGAGTGCAGGAGCTCCGCAGCGGCGGCAATCAGGTCGGTGGCGGCCTCATCTGAGCCGATTCGCCGGGCGCCGGCGCTCGCGGTCACGGCCACCCGCAGCGCTCCCGGTTCAGGGGTGGCGATCGTGGCCTCATACCGCCCATCCTCCAGCGGCGTGCACGGGTACCGCGCTCCCTCGGGCTGCACCTGGGCCACCACCTGCGCCCCAGAGACGGGCCGGAAGCTCTCGTCGGTCACCTGGACGATCAGCCGGGCCGGCGTGCCCACGGGATACTGCTCGCGTTCGAACTCGGCCACCACCGGGCGGTCATCGCGGACCTCGGTGAGCCAGTCCACCATCGCCGCCCACAGCGCCGCCAGCGCCCGCTCTCCCGCCTCGCCTCCCCGGGGGCTGAATACCCAGCGGTGCAGGCCATCGGTGGCCAGCAGTGCCACCCGTCCGCGCCCCGACTGCCAGGCCGCCAGCAGTGGGGCGCCACCGGCACGCAATACCACCCGCGATCCCTGCTTTGGTGTCACCAGCGCTCGCCGGCGAAGAGTGGGCAGCGCAGGGAAGGCGATACCCGCCTGTGCAATGGCCTCGCTGAGCGGATCGCCGCCGCCTGCCGGCTGCACTCCGACCAGCTCATCCACATACGCTCCCACATTGCCCGGCAGCATCTCGGCCAGGGCCGTGCCCGGATAGCCTCCGGCGGCCCGCTCGCCCACGGTGACCAGCAGCCCTCCGCCGGAGCGTACGAAGTCGCGCAGTGGGGCGGCCAGCGAACCCAGGGCCGCGGCGGGAACGTCCTGGAGGATCACCGCGGTGGTCTTGCCCAGCTCGCGCAGGGCACCGGCCGAGGACTTCTGCGGCGCGCCATCGTCCCGCCAGAACCCGGCGGGGTCCGCCTTGCGCACGTACACCCGCGACCGCAGCGATTCATCGGCCAGGATGATGCGCTTGGTGGCGGCGTACTCCATGGACGGTCCGCCGCCGATGAGCAACACCTCGGGCTTGTCCGGCACGACACGGACCAGCACACTGCGCGAGTTATTGGCGGACGTCACCTCATCATCGCGGGCCGGAAGGCGCAGCGTATACCGGTAACGCCCGGGTGCCCCGGCCGTCAGGTCCAGCCGCAATGCGGCCGTACCGGACTTCGCGACGGCTTCGACGCCGCGCACCCTCTCGCCATCACGCAGCAGTTCCCCCGCCACACGGGTCTGACCATATCCCGTGGCGCGCACCGTGGCCCGAAGCTCGAACCGGCTGCCCTCGCGGACCACGCGCGGTGCCGAGAGCAGGCCGACGCTCACGTCGCGTGGGGTCTGCGGCTGGCCCACCGGCACGGCGGTCAGCTTCAGCCCGCTGCCGGCCGCCAGGGCCGCGAGCTCACCGGCCCTCACCCCCCGCGTATCGGCGCCGTCGGAGAGCAGCACCACCTCACCCGGCGCATGGCGCACCGCCAGCTCCCTCAGCGCCGCCCGCAGGTCGGTGCGTTCCGCCTTCGCCTGAAGCCCTGAAGCGTCGACGGGGTTCACCGGCCCATCACCGACGGCCACCGTCGTCAGTCGCGGGGCTCCCGGTATGCCCGACAGACCCGCCAGCCCCTCCAGCACCCCTCGCGCCGCATCGAGGCGCGATGCCTTGCCGGCCGCCACCGGCAGAGACATGCTCTGAGAGTCATCCACCGCCACGATCAGCTCCCCCGGCACCGTACTTTCCCTGGTCACGATCCGGGGCAGACCCACCACCGCCACCAGCAGCGACGCGAAGGCCGCCAGGCGCAGAACCACCAGGACGGCCACGCGCCACGGCACCTCACCGCCCAGACGCCGGACGGTGAAGACCAGGACCGCCAGAGCCAACAACATCAGGAGGTACAGCCCGACACCAGACAAAGCAGGCCTCGCCAACGATAGCCCTGCAGCACAAGACCACTGCGGTAGTACAGATAGCAGCTTGTTCGGCGGCAGAGTTCCCTCGGCCTCTGTGCGGGGAGGAGTCGGCGAGTCGCGAGTCGACGAGTCGCGAGTCGACGGCTACGGCCACGGCTACGGCGTCCACGGCGTCAACGGCCATGGTCCCGCAGGGCGGGAGCAGGGGCGCTTGCGCGCGGAAAGGGTAGCCCCCGTCGTTGCCGTCATCCTGCCCATCCTCCGTGCCTTTCATCCTGTCCATCCTGTCCACTGTCGTTCCCCGTCGTTGCCGTCATCCTGTCCATCCTGTCCACTGTCGTTTCCCGCCGTTGTCGTCATCCTGTCCATCCTCCGTGCCTTTCATCCTGTCCATCCTGTCCACTGTTGTTTCCCGTCGTTGCCGTCATCCTGTCCATCCTCCGTGCCTTTGATCCTGTCCATCCTGTCCACTGTCGTTTCGCGCCGTTGCCGTCATCCTGTCCATCCTCCGTGCCTTTGATCCTGTCCATCCTGTCCGCAGTCGTTTCTCACCGTTGCCGTCATCCTGTCCATCCTCCGTGCCTTTGATCCTGTCCATCCTGTCCACTGTCGTTTCCCGCCGTTGCCGTCATCCTGTCCATCCTGTCCTCTTGTCGTCCGCCGCCCCCTGGAGGCGCGCTCACCTGTCGCGGAGAAATGACGCTCCATCATGCCCCCTGGGAGTGTGCCCCATGGAACAGTTCGGCCTCCTGTTTGCGGTTCCGCTGCTCCTCGCCACCGGGCTGATCTTGGCTGCCCTGCCGCCTTCCGGCGGCGAGACCTTGTACAACGGCATCGAACTGCCTTCTGACTGGCCACCGGAGGGGCGGCGGATCTCCCGCGAGCCGGCGCCACCGCCTCCGTATCTGACCTTCCCGCCGGCCGTGATCCCCATCGACGTGGGCCGCCAGCTTCTTGTTGACGACTTCCTCGTGCACAGCACAACGCTCACCCGGACACACCACACCGCAACCTACCACCCCGCCACCCCCGTCCTGATCGCCGACAAGCCCTGGGAGCAGGAGGGCCTCCCGACGGCGATGCCCTTCAGTGACGGCGTCTGGTGGGACCCGGCGGAAGGTCTGTTCAAGCTCTGGTACATGGGCGGGTATGTAAAGTACACCTGCTACGCCACATCCCGGGATGGTCTCCACTGGGACAAGCCGGAGTTGGACGTGGTGCCGGGCACCAACATCGTGCACACCAAGACGCGGGATTCCTCCACAGTCTGGCTGGACCTGGAGACACAAGACGCCGACAGGCGGTACGTCCTGCAGATCTACCCGCATCCGGATGACGGCGGCGCGTATGAGGTCTACTTCTCCCCGGACGGCATCCACTGGGGCGAGCGGGCGGTGCGGACGGGGGCTGTGGGTGATCGGGGGACGATCTTCTACAATCCCTTCCGCAAGGTGTGGGTGTGGGGCATCCGCTGGGGTGTGCGGGACCTGGGGAGGATGCGGCTGTACCGGGAGGGCGCGGACCTGGTGTCCAGCGCCCAGTGGGAGCGCGGGGCTCCGACCGAGTGGGTGGGAGCCGACGACCTCGACCCACGGCGGGAGGACCTCAACACCCCCTGTGAGCTTTACAACCTGGACTGCGTGGCCTACGAGAGTCTCCTGCTGGGGCTGTTTGACGTCTGGCGTGGCCAGCCCGAGGACCGCGCGAAGCCCAACGAGCTGTGTGTGGGCTACAGCCGGGACGGCTTCCACTGGACGCGCCCGGACAGGCGGCCGTTTATCCCCGTCTCGGAGCGCTACGGCGACTGGAATTGGGGGAACGTGCAGTCGGCGGGGGGCTGCTGCCTCATCGTGGGCGATGAGCTATGGTTCTACGTCAGCGGCCGCTCCGGCGAGCGGGGGAGCAAGTCCTCGGGCCACAGCGTCACAGGACTGGCCACGCTCCGCCGCGATGGCTTCGTCTCGATGGACGCCGGTGATGAGGGGGGGACGCTCACGACGCGCCCGGTGACGTTCTCCGGCAGGCACCTGTTTGTCAATGCCGACACCTCGGCGGGTGAGCTGCGGGCCGAGGTGCTCGGCGAGCAAGGCGAAGCCATCGCGCCCTTCACCCGGGAGGCCTGCATTCCTGTGACGGCGAACTCGACCTGCGCGAGGGTCACCTGGCAGGGGGCGGACGACCTCTCTTCTCTCGCGGGGACGCCGGTCCGGTTCCGCTTCCACGTGCGCAGGGGGAGCCTGTACGCTTTCTGGGTGAGCCCGGAGGCCAGCGGCGCCAGCCACGGGTACGTCGCCGCCGGAGGTCCGGGGTTCACGGGGCCGAGGGACGAGTAGGGGCGGGTGTGGGGCGAGTGACGGCGACGACACCGCGCCTGTCGTGCGAAGTCGGCCGGGGGGCCGACGCCGGCATGCCGCCGTCCCCCGTCATCCGCCGTGATCCTGGCCATCCTGTTGCCCGGTCGTTGCCGTCCGTCGCCGCCGTAGTCCCGGGAGCCCTGATATGGAGAACGAACTCATGCGCTTTGGTCTCGCGATCTGGCTGTGCTTGCTTGCCTTTGCCGCCTGCGCCGAGGACTTCGCCGCTCCCAGGGCCCCTGCCAATGTGGAGCAGTTCGGCAGGCACATCCAGCGAACGATGACGCTGCTTGCCACCAGCACGCCGGAGCAGCGCCACCGCGTGCGCATCCTGTTCTACGGCCAGTCCGTCACCGCCGGGCCGTGGTCGCATGAGCTGATGGAGGATATCAAGCAGACCTGGCCCGATGCAGACCTGGTCATCGAGAACCGCGCCATCGGGGGGTATCAGGCCGAGGCGCTGATCCACACCGCCGAGTACGACCTGTACCCGTTCTACCCCGACCTGGTGGTGTTCCACTGCTGGGGCGGCGTGGCCGGCGGGCAGCAGGAGGAGATCATCAAGCGCATCCGGCAGCGCACCACCTCGGAGGTGCTGCTGTGGACCACGCACTTCCGCTGGCCTCCGGAGCTGGCCCGGGATGCCGAGCCCAATGAGGCGGCAAGGCGCCTGACGGAGGAGGACGACGCCCGCTGCGCCCTGCTGCGCGAGTTGGCCGCCAGGTACGGCTGCGAGCTGGCCGAGGTGCGCGAGCCCCTGCGGGCGTACCTCCAGGAGCACAACCTGTTTCCTAAGGACACGCTGCAAGACAGCGTGCATCCCAACGCACTGGGTAACTTCCTGATCCGCAGCCTCATCCGCCCGTACCTGCGGTACGACCCGGGCTTTGCTCAGGACGAGTGGAAGGACATGGTGCGCGACTATGCGGTGGACGCCCCGGAGTTCGTGCGCAGAGGCGAGGGAAGTGTGAGGCTGAGCTTCAGTGGGAACAAGGTGGAAGTGCTCGCCGGCCCCGGCGACGCAGGGCCGATGGGCAGCGCCCGGGTGCTCATCGACGGGAAGGCGCCCTCGGAGTACCCGGAGCTTTTCTACCACAGCCGCCCCACCGCGGGCCCCGGCGTGTGGTGGCCGGCGATCAACCGCATTGGTTTTGAGGAGCCCCCGGTTCCGGAGACCTGGACGCTAGAGATCACCGAATGTGATCTGGAAAAGAAGGTGCTGCGGTTCTCCCTGAGCGGCTCTGTTACCGGCCCCGATGGGGAGGGCAGCCAGGACGAGCGCTTCGTCTCCAACTCCGGCCGGGTGGTGATCGACAAGGGGATGTGGATGGTGCTGCGGTCTTTGGAGTACCGGAAGATCCCGCTGCCTGAGGACTACGTCATCACCTGGGAGACAAGGCCGCTATTTGCCGACACGTACACAGCGCGGGGAGCTTTCGACCCCGGCCGGGAGTACGCCACCACTCTGGCGCAGGGCCTGAGCAACGGCCCGCACACGCTGGAGCTGATCGCCAATGGCGACGGCGCGGTGCCGATCGAGAGCTTCCGTGTCTACGAGCCGCCGGTGAAATGACCTGACGTTGGGCGAGCCGCGGACCCGCGATGCCCACACCCATCCGACAAGGAGGCCGCCAAGCTATGCTCCATGCCCGCGCCGCAAGCTATGCCGTGGTTCTCACTGTCATCCTATCGATCGCAGTCGCCCAGGAGGAAGGTCCCGTGAGCAACTGGGAGGTGGGCACACCCATCGTCACCTACTGGGCGGGCCCGGCGATGACCGATGCCGTGGCCCGGCAGATGGCCGAGGGAGGCTTCAACGTAGTCTGGTGTGGGGAGCAGGAGCTGGACCTGGTTCACCGGCACGGCCTGCGGGCCCAGCTCCAAGATGGCCTGATCGGCCCCGACAGTCTCGAGGACCCCGAGGCCAGGGCCAAGCTGGACGCCCTGATCGACCGCGTGAAGTCGCACCCGGCCCTGTACTCGTACTACATCACCGACGAGCCGAATGCGTCCACGTTCCCGCAGTGGGCCAAGCTCTTTGCCTACCTGCGCGAGCGTGACCCGGCCCACATGGCGTACCTCAATCTCTTCCCCACCTATGCCAGTAACGAGCAGCTCGGCAATACGGGGGATGTGGTCACCGCCTACACCGAGCACCTGCGGCAGTACATCGACATCGTCAAGCCGGAGCTGGTGAGCTACGACCACTACCACTTCACCTCGGGCGGAGGCGGCGGCGACGGCGGACAGTATTTCCTGAACCTGGCCCTGGTCCGCAAGGCATCCATGGACGCCGGGCTGCCGTTCCTGAACATCGTTCAGGCCTCCTCGTGGTCGCCCTCGATGCGGATCCCCAATGCCGATGAGATGCGCTTCCTCGTGTTCACCACGCTGGCCTATGGTGCTCAGGGCATCTCTTACTTCGTCTACTGCCACCCGGGTATCCGGGGAGCCATCGCGTACGCGGACGGTCAGCCCACCGGGCTCTACTACGTGGTGCAGACGCTCAATCCGCAGTTCGTGAGGATCGCCACGGAGCTGCAGCCCCTGCAGTCGCTGGGCGTCTACCACCTGGGGATGGTCCCCCAGGGCGGTGTGGAGCCGCCCGCCGACTGCGCCTTCTCTGTCGATCCGCCCATTGCCCGGATGGATTACAACCCGCCGGAGAAGATGAAGGGGCTGGTTCTGAGCGTCTTCGGCAGTGAGGGCAGGCCCACGCACGCAATGGTGGTGAACCTGGACTACACGCAGAAGGCCACCACCACGGTGGTGGGGCCCGGGGAGCTGGAGGTCTTCAATGCCAAGGAGGGCACCTGGCAGGCCTCCCGCCACGGCTGTCGGGCCAGGGTGCTCCTGCGGCCGGGTGAAGGGAAGCTCGTGAGGACCGTGCGGTAGCCGGCCGCCGCCATCGTAGGCGCTGCAATCCACGTGACCTGCATGCGTCCCGGCGCCGGCTCCGCACGACGGAACCGGCGCCGGGCGCCAATCCGCGGCGAGAGAACGCGTTTTAGCGCACACACCACCCGGCGCCGGAGGCGCAATGCTCCTGTCCTATCTGTCCGCCATCACAAGAGACGCCAATCCCGCTACTCCCGGGTTCGAGCCCCAGGCGATGTACCTCGTCGTGTGCTGTCTCGTGCCTCCGGTTGTGGGGGCTCTCGTCGCCTCGGCCCTGCACCTATTCGAGGGTCTGATCGACACGCACTCCGACATGGCGTGAGTCGGTCCGTCCAGAGTACGGCACCACGCAATGCTCTTCCGCCGGTCCCAGACAGTGTGTAGCGGGCCCGCACCGCGCACCCCGGCGGCGCCGCGCCGTGGTGCGTGGCTCTTTCAGGGGCGCCCTGTTCGCCGATCTGCGGCGGCCAAACCTCCTTTGCCTCCTCTGGCCGCAAACAGGCGTTTGCCGTGTCGAGACAGACCGGAGGCTCACCCCGCCCGCCAGTTTCCCGATGAATGGATCAAGCCCCGGTTCAGCCGAACTCGGCCACTGTCGGGGCTGCGTGAGAACCGCTGAACGAGGTGACTGCGCATTGCCGATACAAGTGGCTGCCCGGGAGGCAGCCCGACGAGGTGAGACGCGGATGGTTCAGCTTTACTTGAACCAAGGAGCCGCTCCGGAGCCCGTCGGCCTCAATGGCTGGACACCTTTGCATTTCGCCGCTGTCCATGGCTGTGTGGAGGAGGTCGAGCTTCTGCTTGAAGCCGGTGCACCGCTGGATGCCATGAGCGAGTATGGTCGTACCCCCCTCGAGCTTGCCGCATACCGCTGCCATTTCGGGGTGACACAACTGCTCCTTGAGAGGGGGGCAGACCCCAACGTGCGGGACAAGTACGGCAGCAGTCCGCTGCATGGTGCCGCCGCCAAGGGCTTTCCGCAGATCGCCCAGCCGCTGCTGGACCATGGAGCCGACCCCGACGCGCGCGATGGCTTCGGGCGCACCCCACTGCACGGCGCGGCGATCCGTGGGCAGTGCCTGATGGTGGAGATCCTGCTGAAGGCCGGAGCGCAGCCCAACGTCCAGGACAACTACGGTATGACCCCGCTGCACGGTGCCGCCTGCATCGGTCGCGCCGTGATTGTCAGGGCGCTGCTGGACGCCGGCGCCGACGTGGATGTGCGCGAGAGGCTGGGCGTCACCCCGCTACTGTGGGCCTCCAGTGAAGGGCGTGTCGAGGTGGTCAGGCTCCTGCTGGACCGGGGCGCGGACGTGAACGCCGCCAACGACCGCGGGACGACCGCCCTGATATGGGCGGTGTGCGAGGGACACACGAAGGTGGCACGCCTCCTGTTGGAGGCCGGCGCCAGCGCGACCTCGGTGGACCTGGACGGACGCTCGGCTCTGGATGTGGCCCTCGCCGCCGGTGTCGAGGAGGTCTTCGAGCTCGGCCCCATCCACGGATTTGTGTAGTGACAGTATTGCGGGACCGCCCCGCCGCTTGGAGCGATCAGGATGCAGCAGGATTTCGCCTCGCACGACGATCACCGCCGGGTCGTGACTCTCCTGGCCGACGGTGTTGACGTGGCGTACCGCTGGACGGCGCTTCACCGCGCCGCGGCGCAGGACACTCCGCAGGCCGCCGAGGATCTGCTCAGGGCCGGAGCGGAGGTGGACGCGCGCAGCCAGCACGACCGTACACCACTGCACGTGGCCGTGCTCCACGGGCACGCACGAACGGTGGGCGTCCTTTTGGCCGCGGGAGCAGACCCGGGCAGCCGAGATGACAAGGGCACCACGCCGCTGCATCTGGCGGCCTCCGAGGGCGACACGCTCTGCGCCGCCGCGGTCCTGCTGGCCGGCGCCGATCCGGCACCCCCGGACAATGCGGGCAGAACCCCGCTGCACAACGCCGCGTTCGCCGACCACGTGGCCATGGCCAAGCTTCTGATCAACGCCGGCGCCGATCCCGACTGCCGCGATCTGGAGAACAGGACCCCACTGCACGAGGCGGCCTTGCAGGGATGGTTCCAGAGCTCCCTGGCGCTGATCCGCGGCGGCGCCGACGCCAACGCGGTCGACGCCAAGGGCAGGACCGCCCTGATGCTGGCGGTCCAGACCCGTCGGCCCGAGGTGGTGCGTTTCATCCTCCAGGCCGGTGCCGACCCCTGCATCAAGGACCATGCCGGCCAGACAGCCCTGAGCCTGGCGATCGCCACCGGCCAGGAGCGGCTCGCCGACGAGCTCCGGGGCTGCGGAGCCCTGCAAATCGACTCTCCTCTGGCCTGGCTGGATGGACCGCGGGCCAAGGCGGCGTAACGGCGGGAGGAACGGCGGGGGCGACGGCGGGGGCGACGGCGGGGGCGACGGCGGGGGCGACGGCGGGGGCGACGGCGGGGGCGACGGCGGGAGCCCGCGGCGGACCGTGGATGGGGTGAGACGGGCGGGCCCCCGGCATGAGCCGGGGGCCCGTGTGGTCATTGCGCCGTGACGACGGCCTCAGCTCTCGGACGGAGACGCTTTGGGCTTGGGCGGCCCGACCAGGAGGCGGATGGACCCAGGGACGACAACCGTCGCGCGCGCGGCCGTCACCAGCGAGAATGTGTGGGTTCCCTTGCCGAACCCCATCCAGGCCAACTGGAGGTTGGCACCGATGTCCAGGCGGATGCCGCGCGCCGAGGGGTCAAACACGGCCCCGAGCACCCTGAGGCCCTGGAAGCTCAGCTCGGTGTGCGGAGTCTGCGGCAGGGGGCGCACGCCTCCTGGAAACACCATCTTGAAGTACTGCAGGTAGTTCAGATCCGGCGTCTCAAAGCCCTCGAGCCCGCCGATCAAGAGCAGCTCCAGTGGCCCACCGTAGCCTGTCTCTCGCAGCCCGCGGGCCGCGGCGATGATATCCCTAAGCGGACTGTCGGGACTGACTTCAGTCACCGGGACGGGACAGTGGACCGCCGCTGCCTGGGTCGCGATCGCGCTCAGCACTCGGCCCGCCTCGAAGGCCGATGAGTCCCGGGCCTGCTCGGCCAGGTCCCTGGCGTACTTGCCTCCCCGCCCGCGGCGGACGGCGTCCAGGGCTACCACGCTCAACCGCACCGTCTTGGCGTAGTAGGGCCCCTGCGCGCTGTCACCGCCGGGGGTGGCCCTCAGACTGGTTCCTCCTTCGTCCTCATCCGGCGACAGCTCGTCCATGTAGAGTACGTCCACGGCCTCGCGCAGCGGCAGGTTCGCCTCCGCCGTGGCATTGACGATGCTCTGCAGATAGGCCACATCAGACCCGGAGGGGATTCCCAGCGCTCTCTCGGGACCTCCTGCGTCCTGGTCTTCTGTGAACCGGTACCCCGGCGGCGCTCCCACTGCTCCCGGATCGTTGAGTTCCATGCTCATCCCACCCGCTTCCTTATGTATTGAGCCGCCATCGTGACAATAGATGATTCGATGCGTTGTCAAAAATCACCTTCATGGGCCGGAAGGAGGAATCGGGTGTCCCGTAGAATTGCCCGTTGCGAAACAGCCCCTGTTTCGGCGTTGAGGGAGGTAGTCTTGTGGAAAACGAGACGAGAGATGAGACCTGGGAGTTCACAGATGCTGAGGCCCTCGCGGCCCGCATCTGCGACCTTCTGGGCCAAGAGCCTCTGAAGTCGCGACTGCTGGCGGCTCTCGGGCTGAGCCGAGAGGCCGTGGAACCCGGACTTCCGGTGGTGCGCGAGCCCTCGTCCGGTCCGGTACCCGTTGGACCTTACGAGATCATGCCCGAGTTCGGGGAACTGCGCTGGGACGGTGCTCGCCCCGCCGGTGGCGAGTGGGCCGAGGTGAAGGTGGACCAGACGTCGCAGATCGACGCACAGGCCCTTCCCATCTCCGCCGGGCCGCGGCCCGGCCATCGGGGGCGGCGGGTGTGACGCTCACGCCGGGCCCCTGTCTGAGCGTGGTGATCGCGGCCCACAACAGGGGGCCGCTGCTGCAGAACTGCCTGCTGACCCTGGCCCAGCAGGAGCCGGTGGAGGGCGGCTTCGAGGTGATTGTCGTCGACGACAGCTCCACCGACGGCACGGCGCAGGTTGTGCGCCGTGCGCGGGTCGGGGCCCCGGTGCGGTACATCCGGCTGGACAGCAACAGGAACCGGGCGCGCACGCGCAACGCCGGCGTTACTGCGGCCCGCGGCGAGCTGCTGCTCTTCCTTGATGCCGAGATGCTCTGCCCGCCGCGGCTCTTGCGATCCCATGTGGAGCTCCATCGACGCTTCGGGCCCTGCGCCGTATGCGGCTGGCACTGGCGTCTGGACAGGCCCCTCATCGGCCCCCCTGTCGGTGACTGGGTTTCGCGGCTGCAGGCGATTCGCCACAGCAGCGGAGCCTTCCCCGGGGTCAACACATCCTCGTGCATCGTGCCCTTCATCACCGCCAACTCCTCCTGCCGCCGCGAGGACGCCCTGGAAGTCGGCCTGTTCGACGAGCACTTCGGCGGCTACGGTCACGAGGACCTGGACCTGGGCATGCGCCTGTACCTGCTGGGGCGGCGGATCATCTCCGGCGATGAAACCGTGGCCTATCACCAGTGGCACCCGAACGCCCCCGGTCTGGAATCCGAGCTGGCCCGCAACAGCGCCTACTACTATCGCAAGCATCACCGCAAGCGCCATGTGCTGCAGATCACGGACTGGCTTGTCGCCGGTGGGGTGGAGCGCTTCGTCCTCAATCTCTGCGCCCATCTGCACGGCGCTCAGCACGAGTTCACCGTGGTCACCTCCAATCCCCCGGAGCACTACACCGCGCAGTTCGAGGCTCTGGGCGTGAACATCGTGCAGGCTGTCCCGGAGCAGTGCACGGAGCTGCTGGAGCAGTACCCCGCGGACGCCCTGGACGTGCACTCCCCCGTCACGTGGCTGCCGGAGCTGCGCCGACAACGCGTGCGGGTGCCGGTGATAGCCCACGTGCACGGGGAGTACGATATCCCCCCCGGCCCGCCGGTGAGCCGCATCTGCCTGGCAGCCCACAATCTCATCTACTGCCAGCGGGCCTACAAGCCCCGACGCAACGGCCACGGTATCTACCGGGCGATCTATCCCGGCAGCCACCCGGAGGCCTTCCGGAACCTCGGGCGTAGGGCCGCCGCCCGGAACGACCTGGGCATTCCGCAGGACGCCTTCGTGGTCGGTACCGCCGTCAGGCTGGACAAAGTCAAGCTCAGCGACCGCATGTTCTCGCTGTATCTAGAGCTGGTGCGCCTGAACCCACGGATCCATGTGGTGCTGATGGGCGGGCAGGAGGGGAGGGAGGACTTCCTGGCCCAGGTCGCCGCCGCGGGCCTACAGAAGCGGGTCTTGCTCCCCGGCGCGGTGGATGACGTGAGCTACATGCTGGAGGCCCTAGACCTGTGTGTGCACGCGGTGGAGACCGAGCCCTTCGGCATAGCGGTGGTGGAGGCGCTGTGCAAGGGCCTGCCGGTCATCGCACCGAGGCGGGGCGGTATCCGCGAGACGGTGGTCGACGGCCTGTGTGGCTTTCTGTGCGACACGGGTGAGGAGCTCATTCGGCGGACGCTGGAGTGCGCGGACGGGGTCCATGACCTGGTGGCCCTGGGACACAACGCCGTCCTGCGCGGGCAAGTCTTCGATCAACGGCGCACCGCCTTCCGCCACAAGCTGCTGTATGACGAGGTGATCGACGGCGCCCGGTATACCTGGCCGCCGATCCGGTGGCGATGACAGGCCGTGGCCTCGGCCCTCGGCGGCACCAGGAGGCACCCGGCGCAGGCTCGTCTTTGGGGCCATCGGGCGCCCCTTGCCGCCAGGCCCCCACACCGGCGTGTGGCGGCCGGCGCCGTCTCGGCGGCGAGAGGGCGGGAGCTTTTCCACTCATCCTGTGGCTGTATCCCATCAAGGGGGCGTTGACCATGCGGCTTGCAGACATCGGCTGGGTCTGGGAGGGACAGGGGATCGATCCGGGGGTGGACCCCTCGATCTTCGGCATCGGTGACGGCTGCTCCTACTTCGGCCTGTCAAGAGCCAACTACATGTTCCACCCCAACGACGATCTGGCGCTGAGCAAGCTTTCGGGGCTGGAAGAGGTGACCTGCGATATCTCCAAGTGGAAGTGGAAGGACAGCGCCAACGGGGGAGCCGAGCAATGGGTGGACGGCGCGCCCGACACGGTGAGGGCGGAAGCGGCGCTGGTGAGCCGGCTGGCCGCACGCTACCCCAACATCACCGGCGGCTTCCACGACGACATGCTGGGGCTTGTGAAGCGGGAAGGCACCACGCCCGAGCAGTATGCGGCGATCTACGAGGCCCTCAAGAGCGAGCAACCGTCGCTGAAGATGTGGACGGTGCTTTACACCCACGAGCTGGAAGACGAGCTGTGGCGGTCATTCGCCGGGTTCATGGATGTGGTCTGCCTGTGGGTATGGGAGGCCAGGAACCTGCCGGGACTGGCGGAGCACATCGCCCGCTGTCGCGAGCTGTTGCCCGGAAAGCCGCTGGTGATGGGCGTCTACCTGCGTGACTACCCGACGAAGGCGCCGGTGCCGCTGGAGTTGCTCAAGGTGCAGTGGGACATCATGCTATCGTCCTTTGCCTCCGGTGCGCTGGACGGCTTCTCCATCCTGTCGGGGAACCTGATCGATGGGCATCGGGAGCAGGCCAAGTACATCCGCGATGTGATCGCCGCCAATTCCTGAGCGCGGCCCAGCGGAATACCTGCTCGCGGGTCCGGTGAGACGCGGAGACGGGCGACGCGTGGCTCCACCGAGCCGGGAGAGAGGGAGCCGGCCGATGAAGAGCATTCTGCGGCGCGAGTTCGGTGCGGGCGTGATCCGCCTCGTCCAGGGCGATATCACGCTGGCGCAGACCGACGCGATCGTGAACGCCGCCAACGAGTACCTGCAGCACGGAGGTGGGGTGGCCGCGGCCATCGTCCGCCGCGGCGGACGGGTCATCCAGGAGGAGTCCGACCGGATCGGCCACTGCGCGGAAGGGCAAGCCGTCGTCACCGGCGGCGGGGCGCTGGCCGCACGCTACGTCATCCATGCGGTGGGTCCCCGGGGCGGGGACCCGCAGGGAGACGAGAAGCTCGCTTCTGCCGTGGTCAGCAGTCTCCGAAGGGCCGAGGAGTTGTCATTGGCCGGCATCTCTTTGCCCGCCATCAGCTCCGGCATCTTCGGGTTCCCCAGGGATCGCTGCGCCCAGATCCTGCTGGACACCGCCGGGAAGCACCTGACCCGGCATCCCCAAAGCTCGCTGCGGCAGATCGACTTCGTGCTGTTCGACGACGAGACGGCCGACGTGTTTGCCCGGGAGTGGCGGGAGATGTGGGGGGAGTAGGGGAGAGGGCCCTGGCCGTAACGCGCACCGAGTGCCGGGCGGTTCGGGCAGGGCCCATGGGCTCAAGCGAGCAGCGATCTCGCGGCGTGGGATGCCGCGCATCCGGGCTCCGGTCACTCCGCGGCGGCGTCTGTCGCCTCGGGATAGTCGAAGGCATCCAGCAGGCTGAACTCCATCAGGCCCTCAGGCGGGGACGTCAGGGCCGTCCTGACGATGGCCTGTATGGCCTCCCAGTTCTCCTGCTTCTCCTGTGCTGTGGCGGTGCCGTCCATGACCTTCCTATGGAACGGCTTGAACTGCCCGGGCACCATGAGCTTGCTCTTGTCGAAGGCAACCTTCACGGCCTTTCCCGTATCCTTGCGCTGGAACACAATGGTGAACCTCCCGCGTTCGGCGGGCCCCAGAGTGGGGTCGACCGCCAGGTCGCCACCGTTGATCTCGTCGCGACCGTAGAAGGCGCGTGCCCCCGTGATGTACGCGGCGACGTCCAGCATGTCGTTGGGGGCCGTCGCCACCAGGCGGATCTGCCCGCGCACCGGCACCGAGTTGGGGTACAGCTTCTCCAGCGCGCGGCAGGTGATCATGTACCCCGAGGCCACTCCCGGACAGACGTGGCCCGTGTACAACGCCACATCCGTCAGATGGATGGTAAGCGTGTTGTTCTCGTCCTCGACGCATCCGACCATATTGGCCAGTGGGTCCAGCACCCGGATTGCCGGCGCCTCCTGGTAGAAGCTGCGCCAGGCGGTCCCGGGGCCCGCATTCACGACGGCTGCGGTGCCGACGAGCAGGATGAATGCCATTGCGGGTACAAACGTGATGGTCTTGGACATCTATTGCCTCCGGTCAACCAAGGATGGGCGGGGGCTCCTCTGCGATGGATAGCAGGCCACGAGAAGAGGCCACGATTACCGCCTTCGCTACGACTACGACCCTTTACGCATGTCACGCCACTGCGCGACGATGGGATCGGCTACGGGATGATGCGTCCTGAGTTGTGCAGACCCGGCAGACCTTCGCCGCCCTCGAGAGTCGCGTCCCAGCGCAACCACTTGGCGTGCCCGTCCCCGAAGTTGTAGTTCGAGCCCCCGTTGTGCCTCGTATCCCTGGCCAGGTGGTCGAAGTGGTTATGTGCCGGGGTGCCGTGCTGGTACGTGTCCAGGTTGTCCCAGCTCAAGCCGTCGGCGGGCCAAGGCTTGTAGCCCTCGTAGGGCTTGTCGGCTCCCCGTTCCGCCACCATGATCTGAGAGGCAGGGTCCTGGAACAAGGCCAGGTGCGCTCCCTGGGCGAAGCACCCGTTCAGGACGTAGTCGGTCTGCGGGCTGCCGCTGCCGGCGGCTCCCCGGAGCGATGGGCAAAACAGCATCTGGGTGTTCCGGATGTACGGCGCGATAGGCGAAAACCACTTGTAGTTGGCCCCGACCCTCTCCGACACTTTGCAGAACATCTCGTCGTGGTCGTCCATGTACATCATCATCGCCAGCCCCAGTTGCTTCATGTTGCTCAGACAGGACGTCTGCCTGGCTTTTTCCCGGGCCCGGGCAAACACCGGGAACAGGATCGCCGCCAGGATGGCGATGATCGCGATCACCACCAGCAGCTCGATCAACGTAAACGCGGCACGTCTCGACACTCTCTGCATAGCTGCTCCTTCTCTCCTTGTGCATCGGTCCGCTTGATCGCCGAGGAGGAGCGTGCTAAGCTATACATGCGTGAGGTGTGCCCGGCACATCTCCCCCGGGCATCGGCGCGTCCCTCAACGCGCCGATGCCGTTTCGGCCCTTTTCCGTGGTCTCCCTGTCAAGGAACTCTCTGCTCCCGCCGCGGCCTCAGTTCCCTGGGCCGCACAGTGAGGCACTATTCGTTCCCGGTCTCAACCCGAGGTCGACGGCGTGCAGCCCCGCCACTCCGGTTGAGCAGGACACCCGACGCAGCGAATATTAGACCTTCCTTACTTGCATGTCAACCGGGTATCGTCCCCTGCGTGTAAACAGGGGACAAGTGGCTGCCTGATGGGCACCGCCATCGGCGCCGGCGGACTTGGCATCATCCTCGGAGGTCTCGCATGCCCCTGCTGTTCGCGTCTCTTGCGCTTGCCGCCACCGCTCTGGCCTGGGGAGATGCACTCGCCCCCTGGGCCACCAACACCGACCCCACGGACACTCCCCGGAGCCATGTGGAGGAGGTGTCCTCCACGGAGCACCCCTACAGCATCCACCACGGCGGCACCATGGATGGCACCAACTGCCGCCCGCCCATCGGCTACGCCGCCTGGCACCAGACGTGGGAGAGCAACCGGTCCGTGCGCCTGGAGAACGTGGGAGAGACGGATGTGGTCAATCCCTGGCTCTCCAACGGCCGCAACAGCTTCCGCACCCTGGCGGAGCTGGTCGCCGGCGCCCTGGAGCCCGGGATGACCGACGAGGAGAAGGCCATCTCCGTGTGGCGGTGGCAGATGAACCACCGGTTCCACGCCTACACGGCGGACAACGAGGTCAACGACCCGGTGAAGGTGTTCAACGTCTACGGTTATACTCTGTGCGGCAATGACGCCATCTGCCTGTCGGGGATGTGGCGGGACGCCGGGCTGCAGGTGCGGCCGGCGCGCCCCGTGGGGCATGTGGTCACCGAGGTCTTCTACGGTGACCGGTGGCACCTGCTGGACGGCGACGAGCACTGCATCTTCCTGCTGCGGGACAACCGCACCATCGCCGATGAGCAAGAGATCGTGCGCGACCACGACCTGATCAAGCGCACCCACACCTACGGCATCCTCAGCCGCGACAGCCGGGACACCGATGAGTTCTCGGCCTCCCTGTATGTCTATGACGGCGAGCCGGGAGGCACCCGGGACTGCGCCCGCGGTCATGAGATGAGTATGACGCTCCGTCCCGGCGAGGCCATCACCTGGCGTTGGGGACACCTGGAGCCGGTGAAGTACCACGGCTACGAGGACATCGCCGACTGGGGCCCAAACGCCGTCGACAAGGTCTGCAACGGGCTGTGGGAATACTCGCCGGATCTAGCCGGTGATCTGTGGCGCGGGGGCTCGGTGGTGGCCGAAAAGGTGGTAGCGGGCCCGGACGGTCTGCGCCCGGCGGACGACGGCGAAGGCCGCGTGGTGTGGCGTATGGCGGCTCCCTATGTGTTCATTGGCGGGAGCCTGCAGGCCGAAGGGGAGGGCGTCGGGTTTGCGCTGTCGTGGGATGGGGAGGCCTTCGAGCCCGTCGAGGCCGATCTGGACCGGCTTTTCCCCCCGGCCGGTCCGGCGCGCTATGGCTACTATCTGGAGTGCCGCCTGCCGCCCGGATCGGTACTCAGGAGCCTCCGCATCGCCAATGACATCCAGATGGCCCCTCTGGCGTTGCCCGGAATGGTCGTGGGGGACAACCGGTTCACCTACACCGACGAGAGCCCCGAGGGGCGCCGGGTGCGGATCACCCACGACTGGGTGGAGCGCTCGGCCAGCCAGCCGCCGAGTGCGCCACCCGCACCAACCTACCCGGTGGCGGAGAGTGAGGTGGAGGGCAGCCGGATCACCTTCCGCTGGGAAGCCCCTGAAGACCCCGGCGGGGAGGCCGTGGCCGACTACCACTTCGAGCTGTCCGAGCGCCCAGACATGAAGTGGCCGCTATCCCCCAGCTTCGAGAAGCTCATTTCGCTCACGGCGGATCAGGGCCAGGCACGGTACTGCCTGCCCTATACAGGATTGCTGGAACCGGACCGATACTACTACTGGCGCGTGCGGGCCCAAAGCGCCGGGGGTGTCTGGGGACCGTGGAGCGAGACGTGGCGGTTTGTGTTGCGCGGCCCCGCGGTGCCGGTGAACCTGGCTTTGACGGCGCAGCCCAAGCGCGGGGCAATGGTGCTTGAGTGGGAGCCGAGCCCCGGCGGTCGACGGCCGGTGCGCTATCGGGTATACGGGAGCGATGAGAAGGGCTTCTCCATCAGCGACGAGCCGTACAAGGTGAACGTGGGGAACCAGAAGGAGAAGCTCCCGCTACCATTCCCGGCCAACTTCATCTGCGAGACGGAGAGCTCGCGGCTGGCTGTGATCGGCCCCGACCTGGAACTGCCCAATGCCAACCGGGCCTACTACCGCGTGGTCGCTGTGGACGAGCAGGGCAATCCCGGCGGCCCGTCGGACTATGTGGCGGCCCCAAGACCGCATGTATACACGCGGCCTGTGACGGAGGCGAAGGTGGGGCGGCCCTACAGCTATGCGGTCGGGGTCACCCGGTCTCTGGGCGACCTGCGCTGCCGCCCGACCAAGGAGTCGTCGTACAACTCCAGCTTCTGGGATGTGGAGCACCCGGTGTTCTCACTGCCCGTGGGGCCGGGGTGGCTCCGGATCGACGCGGCTACCGGTGTGCTCTTCGGGACGCCGCCGACGGCCGGTGATGTGGAGGTGCAGGTGCGGGCGGAGACCGCAGGGGGCCGGGCCGCGACCCAGGGGTTTGCGATCAAAGTGGCGCCGTAGGGGCGCAAAACCGGTGCCGGTGGCGCCGAGCCGAACGGAATCAGAACCTGACAAGCGTGGGCATTTGTGCTATACGTAATACTAAGGGGAGTGTGGCAGGCTTCTTAGGGGGATGCTCGGGGCCTGCGATACCACCCCTGGGAGCATGCGTACCAACCGGGGCCGTACCTCCTCGGTCGCAGCAGGATCAGCCCATGTAGGTTGCGTCGCGCCCCCGGTGGGGGCGACGCCGGGGGCTTCTCCGGACACCGTAGCTATCGTCACACCAAACCAGCGGAGGTATGATCATGCGCATCTGCGCGGTTCTTCTGGCCGTCGTCGTGGCCGTCCCTGTGCTTGCGGGCTCTGAGTTTGGCTGGCCCGTTGTGGACACCGACTGGCCCCAGACGCAGTGGCGCCCGCTGTACCAGCGGGCCATGGAGCACAACCTGGCGCGGCGGATGCTGGTGGGTTACCCGGACTTCACCGTTCAGGCCGAGCGCGTCACCACTCGCTACGAGTGGGCCGCCGTGGTCAGCCGGCTAGTGCACTACTTCGAGGTGCCCCTGCCCGGCTATGAGTACCTGCCGCCCGACGTCCCGTGGGATCACTGGTGCACCGACGCCTGTCAGGTATGGGTCGCTTCGCGGCTGTACCCCACCGCGCCGACGATGAACTTCCGCGGCGAGCGTGCCCTGAGCCGGGGTGAGTTCGCCTTCACGATGCTGAACCTGATGCGCCTGATGGAGGGCGAGACGCCGCCGGCGACGCTGCTGGAGAGCCGGGACATCCGCGAGCAGGCCGGGGAGCTTCTCAGGCAGCGCGGAATCCTGGTGGGCTATCCGGACGGCCTGATGCACCTGGACCATGCCATGCCGCGGTGGCAGGTGGCCGTCGCCGTGTACAGGCTGCTTCTGTGGAGCCAGGAGCAGACCGGGGCGCAGCCGTGGGGTCCGGCGCGCACGCGTCCCACGCAGCCGTAGTCGGCAGCGCCTGTCGGCCAGGGCAATTGGGCCCTCTACGTGCCTCGTTGCCATGGCTCGAGACGCGTAGGAACCGTGTCGTCACGGTCCTGTGGTCGTGTCTACTCCGCATTTAGGACACCGTGAACCACGGGACGGCACGCGGCCGCGCGTATCTGAAAGTGCGGCAAGGCCACACCGACAGGCGCGGCAGACCCCATCCTCATCGACGCATCGTCACCTACCGGCATCCGCCGGCCCGGTGAATGGCCGGGTGCCACCGCAGTCGCCGGGCGGTGGCGGGCCGGTGTGGCGAACCGTGTTGTATGTCGTCGCAATGGGAGGGCTATCGTGCTACCGCCCAACCGTTTCTTCCCCATCGTGTTTCTTCTTCTTCTCTGTGCGCTGGCCGGAGCCCAGACCTGGCCCGATTCCGCGGGCGTCGCCTCCGTGCTGGCGAACCTGGGGCCACTCCAGGGCCTGAGCGCCCAGGGCACCCCGGCGGTGTACACTCGCGCCAATCTGGCGCAGTACGGGGGCGCGGACCCGGAGCGCGTCTTTCTGTATGACTATCGGTGGACGGTGGCCTCCGTGTGGAAGGCCGAGAGCCCCGCGGTGACCATCGCCGCCGACGTCTACTGCTTCGGCTCGCAGATGGATGCCTTCGGAGCCTTCAGCATCGATCGCAAGGCAGGCCCCGTTCCGCCCGACATCATTGCTCTGCCGGGACAGGCCTCGGCACTGGCGGCCTACTGGGCGGGCACGCAGTTGCACGTGTGGCGGGGGCCTCTGTACGTGCGAATCGTGCCGGCCTCGGACGAGCAGGGCGCCAGAGCGCCGGTGCTGGCGCTGGCGACGGCGATCCTGGGCAAGCTGCCCAAGATGGCCGAGGATCCCGGCATACTCCGGCTGCCGCCGGTGAGAGACCTGCTCATCGAGAGCGTCAAGTACCAGACGAAGAACGTCATGGGGCTGAGCTTCCTGTCCAACGCCCTCACCGGTACCTACGGCACCCGCACGGCTGCAGGAGGGGTGGAGGCGAGCATGCAGCTCGTACTGATGGATGCCGGCCAGGCCGCGGGCGCGGAGGCGGCCTTCATCGCGCTGCAGGCCGAGCTGTCCGGCAGTGGCCCCACCAACCCGGTGACGGCGCTGGGCGAGCAGGCGGTGGCGGGGCGCCACCCGCGGTACGGGCAGGTCTTCGCCATGCGCCAGGCCCGCTACGTGGCCATCGCCTGGCAGGTGGCGGACCCCAGGACCGCCCAGACGGTGCTGCGCGAGGTGGCCAAGAACATCCGCGCAGTTAAGTAACGGACCCTGGGCCATACCCTCGGAAACCCGAGAAGCCACAGCCTGTGGGATGGCTGTGGCTTCTGGCGTCCGGCGAGCCCGGTCGGCCGGCCTCTACCCCTCGCACAGCCGCCGCGCCCGCTGCTCACACTCCCGGTAGATCTCCTCCTCGTCCTGGCCCGGGAACTCACCGTCCTGCATGGCGATCTCCCCGTCCACGACGGTCATCCTCACATCACTGCCGCGAGCGGAGTAGACAAGAGCGGATTCCACGTCATGCAGGGGCCGCAGGTGCGGGGCCCGCAGGCTCACCACCGCGATGTCGGCCCTCTTGCCGGGCTCGAGACTGCCCGTGATCTGGGAAAGCCCCAGCGCCCTGGCGCCACCGATCGTGGCCATCCTCAGGGCTTCATCGGCCTTCACGACGGTGGGGTCGCCGGAGTTGCCCTTGTGCACCACGGCACTGAGAAAGGCCTCCTCCAGAACGTCGAGGTTGTTGTTGGAGGCCGCACCGTCGGTGCCCAGGCCCACTACCGCGCCACCCCTGAGCAGATCGGGGATACGGGCAAAGCCGTTGCCCAGCTTCAGGTTGCTGCCGGGGCAGTGGGCGATTCCCACTTGCCTGTCGATGAGGGTCGCCATGTCGGCGTCGTCCAGATGCACGCAGTGCGCGGCCACGACCCTGCAGTCGAAGAGGCCCAGGCGCTCCAGATGCTGCACGGGGCTGGCGCCCCTGGCCGCAAGGGAGTCCTGCACCTCCTGGAGCGTTTCCGAAATGTGGATGTGCACGGGGATATCCTGCGCCAAAGCGGCCTCCCTGACCCGCTGCAGCAGCTCATCGGGACAGGTGTACGGCGCGTGGGGGCCCAGCATGGGGTGGACGCGCCCCTGCTCGTCGGCTTTCATCTCGGCCGTGAACTCCACGGCCTCCGCCAGCATGCCATAGGGGTCGTTGGAGAAGCCCAACAGAACGCCGGATGGGCAGACGCGAATCATGCCGTCCTGTGCCGCCTGGGTGGCGGGGCGGTAGAAGTGGTACATGTCATTGAAGCACGTCACTCCGCTCCGGAGAAGCTCCAAGACGCCGAGACGGGTGCCCCAGTAGACGTCCTGCTCCACGAGTCTGGCTTCGGTGGGCCAGATGCGCTCCTCCAGCCATGGCTTCAGGGGCATGTCGTCGCCAAAGCCCCGGAACAGCGTCATCGCCAGGTGTGTGTGTGCATTGACCAGACCCGGTAGGACCACGCAGCCGGTGCCGTCAATGGTCCGGTCGCACGGCTGCCGCGGAGCCCCGGCCGTCGGCCCGGCGTAGGTAAGGCGGTTGCCCTCCCACTGCACCGCGCCATCATCGATCCGCCCCATGCCGTCGACCATCGTCAGGACAATCGCGTTCTCGATGCGGCTGACTGCCATCCGAAGACCCTCCGGGAACCTTCCATGCGTGGTGCAGGACTGTGGCGGCAACGGCGGGACACCCCGGTACGGCCGGGTTGCCGTTGCCTGCATGACTGCGCGGACCTGGCGCCGGCACGAAGGGGGTCGGGGCGAGACGCCCCCGGGACGCCAACCGGCGACCGCGGACTCCCGGTCGGCCTGTGGCGGAGTGTGGTTAGAACTCGCGCTCAACCATGAAGTTGGCCCATCCGGCCAGCCACCGGGTGTACTGAGAGGGCGCGACCTTCTCAAGGCTGGCGAAGGCCTTGTCGATGTGCTGTTTCGCCATCCGGGCCACGGCGTCCAGCGCCCCGAGGTCTGCAAGCAGGTCCACGGCCTGGCGCACCTGCTCGGGCGTGGCCCGGGGGTTGCCGACGATGGTCTCCAGCCTGCGTCGCGTCTGTGTGTCGGCGACTCGGAAGGCCTCCAGCAGGACAGGCGTCCGCTTGCCCTCGAGGATATCGCTCCCCACGGGTTTGCCGAGCTTCTCCTGATCTCCGACCA
>Ga0334882_1001820_pt1 | contig 23900 bp, 28 predicted proteins | sample GraSluR1_MG_5_FD_207226 | JGI IMG/M metagenome (GOLD analysis project Ga0334882, IMG submission 207226) | Sludge microbial communities from methane-producing bioreactor in Wageningen University, Netherlands - Granular Sludge_15_04-R1 | ecosystem: Engineered > Bioreactor > Anaerobic >...
AATCTCTTGCACCCTGTACCAAAGACGAAGGAAGATCAGGAATGCTTTGACGGACAAGCTTGTAGGTGGCATGATGGTTATCGACTTTGTTCCAAGACTTGTTCTCAAATCCCCATTTAGCGGATTCCGAAAAAGCCTTGGTATAAGCTCTCATCGTTTCAGCGAGAGTAACTCGGTCTCGGTCGCCCATCCTAAGCTTGAATGTAACCGTTCTAAGCACGTTCATATATCAGGTGGTTAGATGATATATACTGTTCGGAGGTGGAAGCACGCGCTCCTCCCCGGCCTAAAGACCGGGGTCTCCGCGCTGCTACGAAGATGAAGAAAGAGGATAACAGCCTCCGGTCGCCGCCAAGCCTACCGGAGGTCGCAATTACCTTACAAAAGGACAGTAGTATCCGAGGAAAGATAAACCATTCTGTCGAGGAGGAGAACGCCCTCCTCAGAGAGCGGAATCGACAGCTAGAAGCTACCATCGCCGCCAAAGACGCCGAGAACACTATTCTACGAGAGAGGGAGACCGCCCTCGCCCGCGACGGCATCGAGACGTTGAACGCCGTAACCGAAGCCCTCCGGACCATTCAGCCGGGGAAGGAGACGGCCCGATTTTTGAAGGACTCCGAAGAGAGAATCCAGAACGCCGCCCCCAAAGATAAGCCACTAGTCATCAACGCCCGGATCAAAGCCGCCGCGGCCATGATCAGAGACTCGCCCGCCCCCCTCGCCTCCACCACGACAGAAGGCCCGGACCCCCTCCGGTATGACACCCGGACCTTGAACCAGAAGAGAGGCGAAGCCATCGCCGCCCATGCTCAGAAGACCAGGAAAGCCGCTATAAAGTCCACAGAGGCGGGAACGGTCCTGGAGACGGTCGAAGAAGGCCGGAAGCTGGATAGAAAGACCGTCCACAGGGCCATGGACGTCGCCAGAGGCATCCTCAGAGCCTCGTCGGAGGTGGTGGGGGGCATCCGGAGGCTCGTCATCCCGTCGCCCTCGCCCGGAGAAGGAGAGGATCGGCATCAGCATGCCGTCATCGGAGGCGGGGGGGGATCGTGGCGGAGTGTCACGGCCCCGGAGGTGGGCCGTACCCTGGGATGGGGTCGATTAGGGGAGGATCTATCCTCCGGTATCGAGTGTGATCAAGAAATTTGAGCAAAAAATAACACGATTTCCCGATAGTCGTATGTCGTTGTTGTCGTGGTTAGTCGTCTCCCTGTCGTTCTGGCGATTTTAGTTCTGGCTCTTCTAGGCTCGATTTTCTCTCTCGTCACTCTCTCGTCGTCGTGACAACTTGTCACGTCATCTATCCGATAGATCATGATGAGGAGATGGGTTGATCTCACTATCCCAGATAACGCATCCAGAACCAGACGATGCCCGACGCCGGCTGCGAGAAAGTTATATATAGATGTACAAAACTACTCAATCCCAGAAGCCTTAAAAAGGTCAAGGAGGTGATTAATATGGCAGAATCAGAAAAAAGAGTGGTTGAGACGTCTCCTTCGGGAAGAGAAGTTGTAACCGCACCACAGGTCGGAGGGAATGAGATCTCCACCGGGCTGGAGACGATATTCGATGAGTTCCGAAGATCTTTCGACGATCTTATGTCGCCATTCTTACCCATGAGGGTCTATCGCCCTAGGACCTTTGGGGTCTCGCCAATCAGAGCACCTCTTGTGGACGTGGTGGACGAGGGCGAAAGATACGTCATCAAGACCGAGCTGCCAGGATATGAAAAAGAGGATGTCGACGTGGAGCTGAACAAGGACCTTCTGATCCTCAAGGCCGAAAAGAAGGTCGAGGCAGAGGAGAAATCCCAGAACTACCTCCACCGAGAGCGGACCTATTCAGCTTGCCACCGCGCCATCAACTTCCCCGAAGAGGTCGATCCCTCGAAGGTCGAAGGGACGATGAAGAACGGGGTCCTGGAGCTGATGGTCCCTAAGAGGGAGCCAAAGCCTGAAGAGAGGTTGACGAGGGTCCTGGTCAAGTGATCTCCCTTGCGAGGGGGGGTGCACCCCCCTCGCAACATCTATTTAATTCGGTGATGTGACTACTCCCCGCCCTGAAGGGTGCAGCAGTTTCTCCGCCTGGGGCGATGGCACCGGAGGCGACGGCGAGCTGATCTTCGGCAAGAACGAGGACAACTTCAACATGCCCGAGCAGCTCGACAAACAACATCCGCTGCACCATCTCTGCCCTTTACCCCGACTTCGCCTACCGGGCGAAGGAGCCGGTCGGGGCCTTCAAGGCCAACATCGCCAACATGTAGTCCCTCGTCGCCCGGCCCGGCACCCTCGACGACCTTTTTGGCCGGGGGCGGTGAACGCCACCTTCCGGCGACTCGGACGTCCTGATCCCGCCGAAGAACGGTTAGTCGATAGAAACCTATTTACAGATGAATAAACCTACCTATGCCCATACCCAATGCAAAATGAGTCGAGGACGTCGAGTGAGAGACTGATTCTCGACTTCAGCTTGGAGGAATTCTATGAAGGCGTTGGTAATTCTACTGAGCCTATTGGCTCTCACAATCTTGGGAGCAGCCGAGGACGCCACCACGCTGACCGTCGTCGGTGAGGGAAGGGCTCTCGCCTCGGCTGATGTAGTCTATGTCTCTATCAGCGCAACAGCCCAGGATGAGAACCTGACCCTGGCATCGTCGAATAGCTCTGAAGTCCTCAACCGGACGATAGAGGCTCTCATCGACGCCGGTGTCAATGAGGATGACTTCCAGGCGGGACGTGGGAGAAGCGTATCGAGTATCCAGACTTTCGGCAGAGTCTGCAACAACTCCTCTTGTGTGATGGTCGCGGACAAGTCGGCGATCGTTGTCAAAGAACAGGCGACGATCAGGTTCGATGCAAAAGAAGAGGATCTGATCAACAGGTGCTTCGAGGTGGCCGAGGCCAATGGTGCAGAGGCCGCCATATCTGGGTATGCTCTGGAGGATACGAGCGCGGCGTTTGCCGAGGCACGAGAGAGGGCCCTTCAGGATGCCGAGGATGACGCCGAGGATCTGGCTACCGCTGCCGGTATGAGACTTGGAAAGAGGTTGGAGATCGCCGAGAGGTCGAGCCCTTCGGTTCTCCAGCCTCGTTCGCGCTACGATCCGATGGGCTTCGGCATGAGGGACCTCTTCGACTTCTCCTGGCCGGGCATTTTCGACCCCTTTGAGATGCTGGCTCCAGCCGAGCCGGGGGTATTCGAGGTAAGGTCGAGGGTCGTCGTTACTTACGCGGTGACGTCGTGAAGTACCGAAGCTGAAGGCCCTATACTTTTTATTTTAAAATGAAAAGGCGAAGAGAGTCACATAACTAAACGGAGAGGTGAAGGTCCCGCCTCTTTAATTCCCGCGCCTTCGCCGTCGCCTCCTCCAGGGTCATCTTCCGGGGGGAGCCGATGTACTTGTTAACGACCTTGCCCCCCATCTTCCAGGACGCGAAATAGTACTCATAGGTCTTCGGTCCCTTCGCGGTGATCTTCTCCACCTGGCCGATGTAGACTGTCAGAGCCTCCAGCCGCGCCGCTTCCCATAGCTCGCCCGCCCTCTCCTCCAGCCTGGCCGCCTCCGCCTCCCTCTCCCTCGCCCCCGCTTCCATCCCCCGGACTCCCTGGAGCTTCGCCGCCTCGTCTCGCAGCTTCCGGGCATCTTCTCTCAGGGACGTGATATTCTCGCCGCTCTCGGTTTCGTAGATGATCTTCGGCGTTGCCATGTATATTAGTTATGTGACCCTTTTATATATAGATGGTGGTTAGGGTCACATAACTAACTGAGGTGCTTGCTAGGCACTGTAAGAATTAAGATATCTGAGTACCAAAAACGTTATAAATTTATAAGTCAACAATAATTTCATGACCGTGAAAACCACGGTCACGATGACCGACAGAACCGCCGCGGCTTTGCGATATTATATCGGCAAAGAAGGACTAGGGATGCGCGCACAAAGTCAGGTCATCGAGGCCGCTCTAAAGGACTTCCTCCATGATAGAGGGATAGACGTTGAAAAATATGGTGATTAAAGGGGTCTCGCCTGCTAGAACGAGACCGCCCCGAGACGACCACCCCCAACCAAAGGAGCAATCGCTATGGATAAAGTAGACTTAGAAGGATATCAGTTTTTCGCATCGCCCTCTGACCGCGCCCTTATGTCCGAGATCCTCGCCAGGCTCGCCGCCCTGGAGGAGAGGGACAGGCAGAGAGAGGAGGAGATCGCCTCCCTGAAAGCTCACATCGCCGAACTGGAGAGGGACCATAACGAGGTCGCAGACTTCAACGCCAGGGAGAGGGCCATAGACCGCCAGCGTATCGCCGCCTTGGAGATACCGGCCCAGGCCCTCAGTCAAATAACCGCCACCGACCACCTAGACCGCCTGTTTTCAGAAATGCGACGCCTAGGCCATAGGCAGGCCACCACGAAAGACGCCGCCCGCTTGATGGGAATATCGAAAGATCAAGCTAAGAAGCTAAAGCCGTATCTTGCGACCGATTCCCGTTTTATTATCTTGAAGGATCCTCACCACAAACAGCGCCACTTGATTAGATTGTCGAGAGTGTAAAACCGGTTCTAGAACCGGTTCCGGTTTTGATAAGGAATCGCTAGCGGTTAAAAATTGAATCGTTGGATGTGATGATCATTCAACAAAATAAGATAATGATTAATCGGAGATATAGATATAAATACAGAGAATATATATAAACAAAAGAGAAAACCGGTATCCTGTCTTGAATTTCACAAAACCGGAACCGGTTCTAGAACCGGTTTGTTCTCGCCTCTCTTATCCGAAAAATAGCAATTCGGCACCGTGACGGCTCGCCACGCTTCCAGCTTCTTATATGCCAGCCCGGCCCGGTGATATAACAGAACTAACGTCACAGTTGTAGTCGCCCACTCGTCTCGCTGCGAGTTTGCGAGGGAAGGGATTGGACTCACTTTAAAAATAATGCCAATTACCTTCTATATCTTACCCGTCATGCTCGTTTTGAGGCTCTCCATCTCCGAATTGAAACTGTCCATCGGGTTGAAGCATATCCCCGAATTGAGCTTGCTCTTCATGGTTGCCATCATCTTCGTAACCACCTGGGTTATTGTCTCCGTTTTCCTCCGTCCAAGGACCATCCGACACGGCGGTGGGTGCCATACCCACTAACACCATTCCGAGAACCAGTAATATTACTGCTTTTTTCATTCTTAACTCCCTCACGGTACGATAATAACGATTACAGGCTTGCTCATCTGAAGTGTTTGGGAAATCCGCCCGACAATAGGTTATAGCCCTATTTTCGCTGCTTACTCCTCCAGCTCGCCCGCAATCGCCAGCAGTTCTTCGATCTTCGGCTTTAGGTCGAAGGTATAGCGTCTCGCCTTCACTCCTCCCCGATGGACGTTCTGAGCCTGGACTCCCGCCTCCTTCATGATTCGCCCTAAGGGTCTGGACTCCATCCCCACTGCCTCGGCCACCTCCGCAGCCATAGGTTCAATTTCTCGGTCATGAAAGTCCTTGATAACCTGGAGAACCTGTTTAACCTGAGTTTTATCATCGTTTAACGCTGGCTTTGTCGTGGTTTTATCTTGGTTTAACTCAAGTTTAACATCGGTTTCGCTTTCGTTTAACTTAGGTTTAACTTCAGTTTTACTCTCACCGTTCTTCTGTTTTATTATGGTTTTACTCGCGTTAAACGCTATCCTCTCGTCGATCAGCTTGATAATGTCGTCTTGATAAGGAATCTCCCTTTTTACTCCTAAATAAGCCTCAAGAGCCTCCCTTACCACCTCGGACTTGGGCCGGCCGGTCTCCTCTAGGGCGTCGGCCAACTCGTCCGGGATTTTGACGCCCAAATATTTCATGAGTTTTACTTTGGTTAAACCAGGATAAAACGGTATGGTATGATCTTCACCTGCATCAGAGAAACACGCTCAGAAATTAAAATAACGAACCCATATAAAAATAGTGGGCCGGTGGACTGGCCCCTAGGACTCTATGTTGCGCGACAGCTCGCTTAACTGTACCCGTCGCCGCCTTCTCCATCGCCCTTTGAAGCTCCGACGCCAGGATGCCTATGTCAACCCCGGAGCTAACACAACCATATGGACACCAGACTTTGCAAAAAAGGTAATGGTCATTACCCGACTTCCGAATATGGCAATTATCGGAAGTCACTTATAGAATAAGCCGCTACATAACGATCATGGCCATCACAAAACTTATCAGTATCGATGAGTTCAGGAAGTTGATCGATAAGGTGGAATCAGAGCGGGACCGAATCGCTATCAAGCTCCTTTTCGGTACTGGGATGCGAGTCGAGGAGTTGGTCACCTCCAAACTTGAAGATGTTGATACAGTCAAAGGTGAGATCCACATCCATGCCAGCCGAACGAAGACCCGACAGTATCGAGATGTCATTGTACCTCAGTCGATGATCCCAGACTTGGTGAGATGGATCAGGAGTCTGCCAGAAGGGGCCATGTGGCTATTCCCTGGACGTGATCCTTCGAAGCACATCTCCCAACGGTGGATACGGATGGTGATCGACAAGGCAGCGAGACAAGCGGGTGTGCAGAGACCTTATGACATGGCGGACGATGGAAGATCACTGAACATCGTCAGTCCACACACTTTGCGCCATCTGCATGCTGTGACCGCTTTGGATAGCGGTGTTCCATTGAATGACTTACAGCAGCAGCTAGGCCACACCAATTTGAAAACGACCTCCATCTACCTGAAGGCTGACATCAACCACCGACGGAAGAGTTACGAGGGTTTCGATATCTGAAAGAGCAGTCAGGCTACAGGAGATCGATCCATACAATGGCTTCAGATGTTGGGATAACAGAAGACGGGAGTTTTCAAGTTCAGATTTGTGATTCCGAAACCCGCTACTGATCGAAAGCTTTATCGAACACCACCCCATCCGGATTTGTTGAGGGAATTCATTTGTCAAGTCCATCTCGGTTAATGGCATTAGTCGCGTGTTTTTTTTGGTTCAGATGGTGTGCGCACAGGATACAGAGCCGCCGAATGTGTTGAGCTTTGACTTCGACCCAAAGTCGGTAGATACCTCGGCCTCATCAAAAGATATCACCGTAACAGCACGCTTGACAGATGATCTGAGCGGTGTTGATCTATCAACGCAAGCCAGATTCCGCAGTCCCTCTGGAAATCAGTTTGCTGATGTAGGTTTTTGGCCTCCCGGAGGATTGATCTCTGGAAATGAATTAGACGGTATTTACAAAAGCGAATTGAATCTACCCCAATATAGCGAACAAGGTACATGGGAACTAGAATATTTTTTATTAGTTGATAACGTAGGCAATACCAAGTGGCTGGACAAAGATGATATCGCTGGTCTAGGTTTCCCAACCACATTTGTTATCGAGTCAGAAGGAGATACATCGTCCCCTAACATCTTAAGCTTCGACTTTGATCCCAAATCAATAGATACTTCAACCTCGTCTCAGGAGATCACCGTAACAGGCAGCGTACCGAATTTTCTGTAATTTGATAATAAGAAGGACTATAGGCCCTGTATCCTACAGAGTAGTTGGAAAAGGGAGGACACAGGGCCATGATACCTATAGATATCCTGGAAGATTATCTTGTCGATCAAGATGACGGCTTGAAGAAGCTCCTAACCTGGTTCTTAAACCTGGTGATGCAGCTTGAGGCAATGCAACAGGTTGGTGTAGAGCCGTATCAACGGGCAGAATCCCGAAAGGCTCATAGAAACGGATACAAGAACCGATCACTGAAGACACGGGTTGGAGAGATTCAACTCAAGAAGCCTCAATTCCGTGAGATAGCTTTCGAGACCAAAGTATTCGACAGATATTCGCGTGTGGAGTGTCACTGGCGGTCTAAATCTGTCCAATTACGGCGGAATAAAACTGTCCACCTGCTAATCCCTGAGTTGAAACTCAGGGGTTGTGCTGATGCTGGACATGGAGGAGTTCCTCGTGTTGCGAGATTTATTCAACCAGGGATTGAGCATAAGTGAGATCGCCAGAGAGACATGTCATAGCCGGGTGACGGTCCGTAAGTACATACATTCTCAAATTCCTCCGATACCCGAGAAGAGATCGAAGAGGCCAGGCAAACTGGACGACTACAAGGAGTACATAGACCAACGTCTCCAAGAATACCCCCTTACTGCAGCTCGAATTTACCGCGAGATCCAGGAACAGGGATTCGAGGGCAGATATACGATCGTAAAAGACTATGTGAGAGAGATGAGACCGAAGGTTGGTGTTCCTGCGGTATATCGGTTCGAGACGAAGCCAGGAGTCCAGGCCCAGGTCGACTGGGCTGAATGCGGTCATATCGATATCGACGGCTCTCATAGGAAGCTATACTGTTTCACCATGGTCCTGGGCTATTCCCGGATGAGATATGCCGAGTTCACCCTTCAAATCGACGTTCATACCCTGATCGAGTGCCATCTCAATGCGTTCCAGTATTTCGGTGGCTACCCACAGGAGATCCTCTACGACAACATGAAGCAGATCGTCCTGAAACGTGCACCCAAATCCTCGGACTCGGACTGGAATTCGAAGTTCAAGGACTTCTTCACCCACTATGGTTTCGTACCCCGCCTCTGCCGTCCCTATCGGCCCCAGACAAAAGGCAAGATCGAGAACACGGTGGGGTTCGTGAAGAGAGATTTTTTCATGGGCGGCAAGTTCAGCTCATTCTCTGATCTCAACTCCCAGCTCGAGGGTTGGCTATCTCGGGTGAACTCGACGGTCCACGGAACAACCCACGAGATACCCCGAGATCGGTTCGAGGATGAGTCGGTTCACCTCCAGCATATCGATCAGGCCCTTCCTTACCACAACGTCAGGGAAGAGACGAGAAAGGTATCGAGGGACTCTTACGTCTCGTATCTCGGCAACCGCTACTCGGTCCCTTATCGGTTTGCTGGAAGGACCTCTGTTCTCCAGATATCTGATACGTCCTTTTCTGTCGTCGTGGGGTCTGAGAAGGTCTGCACCCACGAAATCCTTCCGGGTCGGGGTAGAGTATCGCGAAAGAAAGACCACTTCGAGGGACTTCTATCCGAGATATTGAAGCAGAACTCGACCCAAGGAGCAAGGACGTCTTGCGTCCTCAAATTCAACGATCCCGATGTGGAGCACAGATCGTTAGCCGTTTACGACGCCTTCGTTGAGGGGGATAAAAGATGAGCCATATCGAGTACGAACGGCTTCATCATAACCTCAAACGGCTGAAGCTCACGACCTTCGAATCGATCCTCGACAACTACCTTGAAGCCGCGGCCAACGACGGCAGATCCACCATCGAGATCCTGGATTATCTGGTAGCTCAAGAGGTCCAGAGCAAAGAGTCCAGATCGCTGGCTCTCCGGATGAGGATCGCCGGTTTTCCCGTGGAGAAGAGGCTTGATCAGTTCGACTTCGGGTTTCAGCCGTCCATCGACAGAACTGTCATCAACGAGATAGCTACCCTCAAGTTCGTCCACAACGCCGAGAATGTCGTATTCCTCGGACCTCCTGGTGTGGGCAAGACCCATCTATCCATCGGAATAGGAATTGATGCCATCGAGGCAGGGTTCAGGGTACATTTTGCCAACGCTTCGACCCTGGTCGAGGATCTTTCCAAGGCGGATGGGGAGAGGAAGCTCGAAGAGAAGATCCGGGGGCTTGCCAAGTTTCAACTTCTGATCGTCGATGAGATGGGGTATCTTCCCTTCGATGATCATGGTGCTCATTGCTTCTTTCAGCTCATATCAAGAAGGTACGAGCGAGCTTCGACGATATTCACCTCAAACAAGTCGTACGGCGAATGGGGTGACATATTCAGGGATCATGTGATCGCGGCGGCTATCCTCGATAGGATCCTTCACCAATGTACTACAGTCAACATCAAGGGGGATAGCTACAGGCTGAAGGAACGAAAACGGCAGGGACTGATCCCCAAGAGCTATTCTCTATAATTGGGAGAAGTTGGAAAGTCAAGCAGAAGCCTTATCTGTAGGTGGACAGTTTTATTCCGCCATAATTGGACAGTTTTAGACCGGCGATGACAGGAGAAAGCTTTGATAAATGCGGTGATCGAGTCGTATCTCCAAGGAGTCTCAACGAGGCGGGTTAAAGATATTGTCTCACAATTAGGCATCGAAGATCTATCGGCTTCAAGCGTTTCCAGGATCTCCAAGGAACTCGACGAAAAGGTGGAGGAGTTCCTTCAGAGACCTATTGAGTTTGCTGTTCCCTATATATTCGTAGATGCAAGCTACTTTAAGGTCAGGAATGGTTCGAGATATGTTACCAAGGCTTTCTTGATTGTTACAGGTGTCCGAGAGGACGGCTATCGAGAGATACTTGGGGCGAGGATAGCTGACGTAGAGGATGAACTCTTTTGGTCAGGATTATTTCAGGATCTCAAGGATCGTGGCTTGTCCGGAGTAAAGCTTGTGGTATCGGACGGCCATTAGTTGAGCGATACGGCCGGAGTACTCAAGCTCGGCTCCCTCCTGGAACGCCTTCGATGTGATCCGCTGGCAAACCCTACGAACGTCTTTTGGTTCTCTCAGAGTTACGCCACGTGTCCGTTTAAGCTTATTATTCTCAGTCGTTTATAAGCCCCCTCTTATCGAAATAGTCCCCGCCCCCCCCCGTGGCCTCTATTTTCATCAATCTGGAAAGCCTCAGCCGTCTTAATTTCAATCCGCCACGCCGCCATATATCGGTTTTTATCTAATTTTACAAATCTGACATGGCGCTAGCTATCGCTTTTCGCGGCGATCGCCAACCCGTCACAGGATTTAGTGACGCCAGGACCCCATAGTTGTCAACTCGAAGAGAATAGATACTATGTGAATTTGAAAAGCTCGTCGCCGACACCCAAGATTGAAAGCAAAATGCCTTTCCTCAGAATAGGGCCCCCCACAGAACCAGCACCGGACGAGCTCGCCGCTGGAGGTGGTCGGAGAGGGCAAAGGTTACGCTCCAGCATAAGTTATGTGATATTCACCCTAACGCTGATGTGAAATATCACAGAACCACCCGGGCCGGTGGAGGGAGTCGGTGGAGACCGCCCACCACCACGAAAAAAGCTCGTCGTCGCGCCTTCTGGCGACGGATCACCGCCCCGGAGATCGTCCAGGACCTCCAGGACCACCACCCTCCAGAAGCCACGTAGAGCTTTTTAAATCGAGGTAGAATAAAAATAGGTGGTGGCGGGTTTATTCCGCCACCTCGGGCCCCAGCGGTGTCCACAGGTGGATCTCCTCCGCCCGTTCTATCAGATCTATGTACCGCTCCAGCGTTTTTAGATCGGCTTTGCTGATTAACGGCATCTCCAAACCACGGGCATAGATTCTCCGTGCCTCGGTTGTAGAGTGACCTATCGCCTCTGCAACCTCAGTCCATGGCTTGCCAGCCGCTCTCATCGCCTGGACCGTTACATGGTTGACGTTCGGTAGAATCCACTCACAGATAAGCTCCTCTGGCGACTTATCCGCCAGTGCTGCGTACCTCTCGACAGCTTCGCCTTTCACGCCTTCAATTTCTATGTTAAATTTAGTCATACCTTGTTATAACTTGTTCTTTGTAGATAAACCTTGTTGCAATCTAAAATAACATACTATCGTGCGCCCATCCAGGGTCGTCAAGAAAAAGATGAGGTGGGGATCGCATATGATCGTTAATCCTGAGATATGGATGCCATCCACAGCCGACTGGCCTTCACATAGTCCTTAATTTTATCAACCAGAGCGCTCCACTGTCCAGACCATACGATTCGGTATAACCCAATATTATATATCCACCATCGCTTGTTTTCAAGATCTTGTGTCCTTCATCTTGGAGAGGTCCGCCGATGGTTTGATTCCATTCCATAATCCCGTTTGAGTCTGTCTTTATCAGATAGATATCTCCTTCCCCAGACCCATAAGATTTTGTCTGCCCTAATACGATATATCCGCCATCATCACATTCTTGGACCGAGTATCCCCAATCATTCTCAGATCCTCCAAAGGTTCTATACCAATCGAGATCTCCATTTGAGCTGGTTTTTGCCAAATAGACGTCAAAATTGCCGTAATTGCCTGTGAAACCTACTACAACGTATCCACCATCGGTTGTCTGTTGAACTGAGATGCCTCTGTCGTCGACCAGTATGCTACCTAATGTTTTAGTCCATTCCACATTGCCGCGTTCATCAGTTTTTATTAAAAGAATATCATCAAAATGCCCCCCCATGTCAGTGCTGCCAAGGATAACATATCCACCATCATTTGTTATTTTGATCGAGTTCCCCCCCGCATCTCCAGAAACGCTAAAAATTTTAACCCATTCCTCATTTCCTTTAGAATCAGTCTTCGTCAATACGATATCACCTTTCTCGCTAGTCGGTAGGGTATCGCCTACCATAATAAACCCACCATCGGTTGTTTCAGAGACAAATTCGCCGTTCCAAGGGGGGTCAAAAGCATCATACATTTTATTCCATTCCATGTATCCCGATGAATTCGTCTTTATCAACCACGCATCATTAAGTAAAAATTCATACATACGTCCTGCGATAAAGTAGCCACGATCTTTAGTCGCCTGGATCAGGTAACCACACTCGTCATAATTGGTACCAAATATTTTATCCCACTCTTTTTTCCCATCGGAATCCGTTTTCAACAGGTAGATATCATCATTATCATTTGTTGATGAATCGGAACTCCCTACAATTATATACCCGTAATCAATTGCCTCCGATATCGACCACCCGCTGACATCCCCAAAAGTCATGTTCCAGTCTTCTTCGAACGGTTGAACAGCACAAACTCCCGAAGAACACACTGCCAAAACAACTAAAACCGACATAGGGGATAGCTTTACCATCATCTCAATCACTCTTCCTTTTGCTAAATTTAACATTATATTACAAGATGATATTACAAGAACATTACGATGAGAATACCAATAAAAATAGAATTGCCCCCATTAAGGTGGGTGGCATTTACTACATGGTCGATACCCGTGAGCCCTAGCCTCTGCTGAGGTCGAGAACGTGATCAGATTTGACGACTTTATCCGCTTCGCGCTTGCGCACCATGGGTAATGGTATACATCGCTGTTTATTGAACCCACAAAAGGCCCATCATAGGCTGAGGTGGTCGTGGTCGTTGTAGATGAGCCAAATCCGCTCGATGTACCGGATGTACTTGATCCAGTCGAAGTCGTTGTTGCGGGTGCCGTTATCTTGAAGTCGATAACCTTCTCGTCATCAAAATCACTTCCATCAGCGTGGCCTGGTTGACCGTCCATAACCCAAACTCGGAACTGATTATTTCCGATGTCAGATGATGAAGTCGTCTTCATCCAAATGTTGGAAACACCCCACGTTCTGACAATTCGCCAAACCCCTCCTGTAGCAGGGCCGTTTTGCCAGAACTCATAATAAATAGCGTCCCCATCGGAGTCAGAGGCTTTAGCAGTGAAAATTATTGATTCGCCTGCCGGTTGTGGGCTGGCTTTATTGGTATCCAGGCTATTGATTGAGGGACGTTGGTTTCCCATACTTTCAGCAGACGCGCCCGCCGTTGTCTCCACCGCCCACCACGCCGCCGGGTCGAATTCGTTGTTGGTGAAGTCCTTAACCACAGCATGGCCAGCATCTACCAGAAGCCGATTGAAGGGGTGGGTGGTGTTGATGGACCCGTTGAGGTCCTCCAGGTAGACCACGGCGAGGATCCTCTCGTACATGTCCCGCCCGTCCTTCGATCTGTCGTCGATATCCAGCCAGACCCTTTTCCCCAACAGGGTCTCGGTGGAGAAGACCTTCGCCGGCGGTCCCCCTGGCGTGCTCATCTCCGGGGAGTCCACATCCGCCAGCCTCACCCGCTCGATCTCGTAGATAATCCTGGGGTCGGTCTTCTCGATTCGAAGGTCGAAGGTGTCGCCGTCGACAACGTTGGTAACTATCCCGCTCGCCTCGTCTGGAGCCGCTAATGCGAGGATCGGCAAAAGATAGGCCAGCAACAGCAAAGCCAAAATCGGTTTCGGTCTCGTTTTAATCTCCCTCCTCTGGCGTGGTGGACTGTCATGATCACCGAAAAATGTTACGGTGTTAGTTATGTGACCTTAAAGCGATATATGTTACATTATGGTCACATAACCAGAAGAGGGATCAGAGCCCTAGCGCCTCCGCCTTCAGTTTACGTGCCTTCTCGGTGGCCGCCTCTCGGGTCATCTTCCGAGGAGAGCCGATGTACTTGTTAACGACCTTGTCCCCCATCTTCCAGGACGCGAAATAGTACTCATAGGTCTTCGGTCCCTTCGCGGTGATCTTCTCCACCGGGCCGAGATAGACCGTCAACGCCTCCAGCCGCGCCGCATCCCATAGCTCGCCCGCCCTCTCCTCCAGCTTGCGGCGATATGCGTCTATCGGGGAATCGCAGCCCACCGCCAGGGCCTCGTGCCCGCATATCCGGCCGCCGAGAGGGGGAAGGGGTTTGCCGAGAGATAGCCCTCTCGGGGGCTGTCGGAGCGGGTGAGGAGGGCCCGTAGCTCCTCCTCGATTGGCTTCACGCGATCACCTCGGGCATATTGAAGCCCCGCGGGGAGGTGGAGGGCTTCGGAGCCCTCGCCTTCTCCTCGGCTCTCTTCGCGTTGCGCTCGGCGATCCGTCGCCGTCGCGCCTCCAGGTCCTCGGAGGAGAGAGGGACCACGCCAGCGGGAAGGGACGGCCCCGCCGCCCTCTTCTGAAGCTCTTCGGCTAATCGCTTTTGGTGTTTACAGGGACCGCCTCGATACATGAAGGACGGACAGGTGCACGTCGTCACCGTGGTCCGATAATAGCCGTTCCCGTCGCTGGTTCTGATAAAAGCCGTGATCTCCGAGAATCCCATCTCCTCGTCGAAGATGCAGATAGATGGGAGTCGGTCGCCCCTGAATCCCGCGGCCGCCGCCAGGTATTCGACGCCCCTTCTGTGGTGGAGCCCGTCGGGGAGCCCCGCCGCCTTCTCTTCTGATGCTATGGTCTGCATCTTAACTCACCGATAAGATACTAGGATCTATTACTATTTTAAAGTAATGGTTACTAGGATTTACAAAAAAGAACGCAACGTACATATAAGATAACGGATATAACGAAGTTCATGCAGGCTACTGTAAAAGTGACCAGGAATGGACAGGTATCGATACCCTCCACCGTGAGGGATGTTATGGGAATCAAAGAGGGAGACGTTGTAGTAATCGACGTTCTCAGTATCGTCAAGAAGGGACGTGTTAGCAGTGAAGAGGGAAACGGCAAGGCCCTCTCCACCGCCTGATGCACCTTAATGGTGAGTTAAAATGCAAGCTAATTCTATCCCATCAGTCGAAGATATACCTTTCGACGTGTCGCCCTCCACCCGGTCCCTGTTGGTGGAGATACTCAGCCAATTGGCCGCGGTGAAGGAAGAGATCGCCGCCCTGAGGGAGGAGAACCGGGCCCTTCGAGGGGAGATCGCATCCTTGAGGGAAGATTCCGCTCTCGAACGAGCCCACGACCGCAAAAGGATTGCCGACTTGGAGGACTTGGTAGAGCGGGAGGCACATGATGCCGCCCTGGCCCGCCAGAGGATCAGCAAGCTTGAAACCCCGGCCCCGGCCCTTCGAGAGGAGACCGCAGCCGCCCACCTGGACCGCTTATTCTCGGAGATGAAACGGTTACGGATCAGGCAGACAACCACGAAAGACGCCGCCCGACTCCTCGGAGTCAGCAAGCCGCTAGCTAAGAAGCTAAAGCCGTATCTAGCGGCCGATTCTCGTTTTGTGATCCTCCGAGACCCCCATCACAAGCAGCGCCACCTTATCAGATTAGCGGGGACGTGAAACCGGATAATTATCCGGTTCCGGTTTACTGGAGAGATCGCTAGCGGCTAAAAATCGAAGTATCGGATGTGACGGTCATCTGATAAAATGTAGTATTGTTTAGTCGGAGATATAGATATAAATACAGAGATAGAATATAAACAAAAGAGAAAATCCGCATCTAGTCTTAAAATCCAGTAAACCGAAACCGGATAATTATCCGGTTCGTTCTCGCCTCTCTTTTCTGAAAAATATCGATTCGTCGCCGCGACGGTTTACCACGACCCCATAGTTCTGTGATATCTTCGACGAATAGGATAAGAATATCACAGAACTGACGGGCCAGTTGGCAACCCCGTCAGAGCTTTTTGCCATATACATAATCGTGGTGCTTAACACTTAATAATGTTACAATTTTATCTTTATCTCTTATTTTGTATAGTATGACATAATGATTGGCAACGTGAATACTCCATTTGCCGGCCAAATTCCCTGATAGTGGCTCGCCGCGTTCGGGATATTCGCATATATCCTTGATTTTGCTGCCGATTCTTTCAGCTAGGACCTTATTCTTTTTCGTAAGACGTTTAAAATTAGTTTTAAATTCGGGGTCGGTTTCGTATGTGTAAGCCATAAAACCATGTAGAATGTCTCAGTCGCTTAGCAAATCAGCGATCAGGTCGTCTACGTTATCAAAACGCTTCCCGAGACCCATATCACACCTGCGCTCAGCTTCCAGCACCTCTGCTATGAACTCCTCGCTGAATTCGCCATAGGAGTCGGAGGCATGCAAGCGGGCGCCCTCTTTGCGAACCTCTGTAAGAGCCATCTATTGGACATGTGTTAGTACTAATACAAAATACTATCCTGATCAACGAGGCTCATTTCTCCAGCTCGCCGCTATCCAGGCAGTCTTTGATGTACTGCTGGACGGTTCGGTTCTTGTATCCTACCTGCTGAGCTATCGCTTGTCGGTTCCGCTCTCCGGCCCTCCACAGCTCTTTGATCCGTTCCTGTGTCGCTGTGTCCTCGGATAGCCTCTGAATTGTGGGTTTAACCTCTGGTTTAACATCTTGTTTAACCGGTTTAATGTTTGGTTTAATTTCGGGTTTAACTTCTAGACCCTGTTTAACCTCGGATTTAACCTCTGGTTTAACCGTTAAACCTTTTTGTTTAACCTCCCGTTTAACCCCCAGCCGGCTGTCAATCAGATTTATAAGCTTATTTTTATCTAATACGATTAGGCTCGTACCTTCAGGGATCGCGACGTTAAACTATTGGTTTAACGCATCCCTCACGATATCGCTTTTGGACTTGTTGGAGCGTTTAACCTCTTCGTCGATCAGGGTCTCCAGCTCCTCTGAGATCTTGACCCCTAAAAATGACATGTTTAACTAATTGTTAAACGATGGGTTAAATATCTATGCCGAGTTTAACGGATCGTTTAACAAAAGGTATAATCACCCGCCCACGCCAAGAAAAGGGCCTTAAAACGATCTGAGAGATTAATTTGAAAATCAAATAAAAATAGTCTCAGGGCCGGAACCAGAACGCCCGGCCACTGGCCCCGTAAGGCCTCCTCTCCCAAACCGCCGCCGCCAGAACGGCCCGTGCGGTCTCCGACGAAAGCCCGAACCGATCCGCCAGCTTTGCGACGTGGCCGTGATCTCCCGTTCAATGTTTTTGACTGAATACCTTATTTCAATGTTTAATCCAATTTATACCGATTTAAGGGCTATTCCATCTTGGTGAAATCAGGAGAGGGGTATTTATCATTTATGAAGGAGGCGGGGGTAAAAAATCTTCCTGAAGGAGGAGATGAAGAAATGGGGGAAGGAGGGGGAGGGGCGAGCCTCCTCAACCTTCAGATCTCGCCGTCGGGGCCGGCGAAGATCTCGCAGCCGAGGAGGTCGGGCTCGTATCCGATCCTCTGGAAGTCCCAGGCCGGGGGCCGCCAGATCCCGCAGCCTGCAGATTCGCACTCCTCGGGGGAGCCGACCTGGACGACCGAGGCGACGTGGAGCGGCTCGGCGGTTCCGGGGCCGTCGACGGACCGGGGCTCCACCTCGACGACGTTGGTGAAGCGGCCGAGGCCGGGGGCGAGGGCGGAGAACTCGATCGTCACCTTCTCGCCCGGCCCGACGGCGGGGAGGACCCAGACGACGACGCCCTCCTCGCTGCTCGCGACGGGGAGGGAGGAGTCGAGGAGGGTCATCCCCTGGGGGAGGTAGTCGGTGACGGTCGCCGCCCTGGTCGCATCGGCGGTGTTCTCGACGACGACGGTGTAGAGGACGACCATGGGATCCTCAGGGTCGATCCGGGCGGTCTTGACGACGGTGATCTCCTCCTCGGGGCAGCAGGTGAGCCACCGCCTCTGGAGGGAGGTGTAGTTTGCGGCGCAGACCCAGTCGCCGTAGCCGTAGCCGTAGCCGCCGCAGACCTCGACCCGGTTGGTGAGCTCGTCATCGGTGAAGCCGGTGACATCGAGGCGCAGAGAGATCTCTGTCGCCTCGCCGATTGCAAGGTGGGTGAGGGTCCAGTTGACGCTCCCTTCGGACGACGCCGAAGGGCGGAGGGAGGAGTCGATGAAGGCCGTCCCCGGCGGGAGGAGGTCTGTGACCCGGATGGGTGCGAGGGCCCTGTTCCCGTCGTTCTCGACGGAGATGGTGTAGTTTGCGACCTTCCTCGTCTTCGTCGCGCCGGCGAGGTGGACCTCGTCGCCCCAGGGGTGGGTCTCCTCGGTGATCCCCTGGAGGGTCTTGGTGACGTTGAGGTGGGGGCGGTCGTACCTGGAGGCCCCGGATATCAGGATCCTCCTCGCGATCGAGTAGTCGCCCTCATAGATCTCGTCGAAGTCGAGTTCATAAGTACTGACTTTATCTCCATCAGTGCACACTTCATCGACCAGGTTGCCGCTGGCATCTTTCAAGATGGCACAGTCGCCGTCGTCATCCCAGATCGGTCCGTCCAAGTTCATGTACAGATCCATGTCGGAATCTGTACCCGCGAAGGTGTGGACCTTCTTCGATCTTCCGGGAGAAAGGATGGAATGTGGGGATAACGGGAACGTCCAACCATTTCCTTCGTCGTCTGACAGGTTCCAGCCCGCCATGTTTACAGCTCCGTCTCCGCGATTTGCGATCTCGACCCACTCATCGGCGAGGTTGATGCCGCTGATGAAGATCGGGCCTCCTCCTGACCAGCTGCAGCTTGTTGCTATCGTCCTGTACCTCGCCCGCCCCGAGAAGTTCGCCTCGGTCTCGATCTCGTTTAAGCCCCGGAGGACGGTCTCCTTATCCAGCCTGACCAGGTCGGTGTACTCCTCGGAGAGGAGGCTTTTTTCTGCGACCCTGGAGCCGGTCCCCTCCTTCCATTTGAGGTCGGAGCCTCCGGCGGGGGCGCTGGCGAGGGAGATGTCTTTGGCGATATAGTTCGTATAGGTCTCGATCAGCTCCTCGGAGTCGTAGCTGCCGGTGCCGTGCTCGTAGCTCCTCTGGACCGTTCCCACCCTCTTATCGGAGGCGACGAGCCCTGCCCCCGAGGCCGACTTCTCGGAGCGGACGGCCGAGCCGTACTCGTCGATCTTCTCGACGACCCTGAAGCTTCCGGTGTAGTCCTCCCGCCCCTCGAAGAGGGGGGCGTTGTGGACTGTGGAACTGTTCTTGGCCATCCTGATGAAGCCGATGGTGGCCTCGCCGTCGAAGACCGCCTCGAAGTCGACGGACGACTCGTTTTTGTCGAGGCGGAAGCTCGACTCCCGGTCGATCGCATCGGCACGGCGGTAGGACTCGGTCATAGAGGCGCCGGTGACCCGGTTTTTGCCCACCGCCGAAGACGACCAGGCCGAGGAGTAAGTGACAGTCCTCCCCCGGTAGAGGCCCAACGTCGTCGAGGAAGAGGTGGCGGAGAGGTCTTTGTCCAGGGAGATCTCCCTGTCCTTGGTCTTGACGGAGACGACCTCGCTGGAGTCGTAGCTCCCCGAGCCGTGCTCCCTCGTCGACAAGCTCGTCCCTGGGGCGGAGAGGACGGCGACGTCGACGCAGGAGGCGACCTTATCGTGGAGGTTCGTGGTGCCGTTGATGTAGTCGACGTAGACGCAGTTACGGAGGTCGAAGGAGTCGCGGCTCGTCGAGTAGTCGCCCCGGAGGTTGACGAAGCCGGTCCCGGAGACTTTCCCCACCGAGTTGAAGAGGAACTCCTGCTCTTCGGGGACCCGGACGGTGAGGAAGATCTGGATACTGTTTTTGGGCGGAAGGGCGCCGAAGCGCCATTTCCCGTCGGAGTCGGGTGTCGGGGATGTTGAGATGATCTCCACGGGTCGGTTGAAGATGTCCTCGACCACGAGGTTCTTCGGCGTCACACTACTTCCGGGTTCAGCGCAGTTGGTGATGGTGATGGTGTAGTTGACGGTCTCGCCCCGTTCAACGACCTTTTTGTCGGCGACTTTGACGACAGAGAGGTGGTTTTCGAAGAAGGGAAGGGAGATGTTGGCGGAGGCGGAGATGGTCTTTTTCGACGACGATCCCGATGAGGTGATATTGACGATAGCGTTGACGGTGGCGTTGTTCACCAGGGGACCGGGCATATCGGCGATGGTGACCTCCCTGTTCAGAAAGAGGCCGGTGGCGGTCTCACCGGGTCTGAGGGAGTCGCGGCCGAGGGTGATCGGCCCCAGGTCGTCGTCGACGAGGACGAGGCCGCTGAGGTTGGCGAAGCCTGAGTTTTTGACGGTGTAGACGTAGGAGACGACGGAGCCGACTGAGACCCCCGTCACGTTGGCGTCGATGGAGAGCTCGATGGAGGCGTAGGGCTCCATCGAGTAGTTGAGGGAGTACTTTCGCTCCTCGGCCACGGGGCCGGGGGCGCTCGTCCAGACCAGCTTGCCGCCGGTCTCCTCAGCCGCCTTCCCAGCGGCGAGGTCGGCCTGGTAGCGGACCCTAGCCGGGGAGGCGGCGGTCCAGGAGAGGTTGAGGGAGTCGAAGGAGAGGACGACAGACCCCGCGCCTTCGGCAGCCCCCCCAGCGGGGCCGCTGACCACCTCGACGGAGGCAGGAGAGACGGCGGCGCCCTCGGGGACGAGGTCGGTGAGGACCAGGTCGTAAGCCGGGGATGATGAGGAAGAAGTGTGGAAGACTGCCACCTCGTAGAGGTACCCGGAGCCATTAGCGGCGGGGCCGACGACCTGCTTATTGACGGCCAGATCCGGCTCGACGATATTGACGCCGGGGATCGGGCCGGAGAAGCGGCTCACGCCCCCCAGACCGTCGTCGAAGGAGAGGGTGACGAGAAGGTCAGACAAGACCCTGCCGTCGACGTTCTCGGGGATGTTGGCGACGACGGCGACGAACTCGACGAGAAGATCGAGATCGAGGGAATTGTTCACCGTCCCGAAGGAGAGGAAAAGCGAGAGGTTGCAGGTTCCGTCGAGGGGGCCTGTCGCCGAGACTGAGGCTGCGGAGAGGTCGGCGGCCCCTGAGGCGGAGAGGCTTGTGGGCTGGTAGGCCAGGCCCGCCGGGACCTCCACGGCGAGGGTGAGGTTATCGACGACGGAGGCGGGGAGGTCGCAGGCGATGGAGTAGACGTCCGTCTCGGAGCTGTTCCCCTCTTCCGCCTCGTCAGCCGAGGCGACCCCGAAAGCCAGGGCAGCCAGGATCAACAGCAGCGCCAGGGGCCTCCACCCTCCGGCCCCAGCCCGATCTCTTCTCCTCCTCCTCCTCATGACCCGTCCGATTATGGTTTCTTGTTGCCCGAACCGTTAGATTTTATATTACGAAATAAATTATTATCCGACCGCCCATGGAGAGCGGCCGGTCCTATCGCTCACACCTCTATAGTCGTCTCAGCAGTGTCCAGGACAGTACCGTCCTCTTTGATCACCGAAACCTCAAAGGTGTAGGTACCTGAGGCGAGGTCCTCCCCCTCATCGAACTGGATCGGGAAGAGGCGCGTGTAGGTGGGGATGATCGAGTTCTCAGATAACGGCGCCGTCGCCTCGGCAGCGACGTTCCCCTCTCCATCCTTCAAGACGGCCTCAACGCTAGCTCTGTAGTGATGGTTTCCGGTATTCTCGAACATCACATCCATGAGCAACCCTTCATCTTCTTCGGAGGCCTTGACATCGGTGATATCTCCGGTCTCGACGATCTCGGATCCATTTATGGTCAGGAATACCGGAACCTCGACGGCAGAAGAAAACCCGACTACTTCGCTGCCCTTCGGAACTGTGGCGATGTTGACGAGGGCGTACCTACCGCCATCCCCGACATCCTGAGGTACTGTGCCTTGGAGGATGATCGTCGTCTTGGCTCCGGGTTCTACCGTCACCCTCTCGGGGTCGAGCTTCAGGAACCCCCTCGCAGAGTAGGGGCCGGTGTCTTCTTCAGCCGGAAGCTGGACTCTGGAGCCGTCGAGGGCCATGCCGCAGCCGTAAAGCTGGGCTACGACGTCCACAGCCTCGCTTGACTCTCCGATATCTACCGTCATCAGGTGTAATATGTCTTCTCCAGGAGATACGTCGGTGACGAGAATTACCCCGCTTACCCTGATTCCAGATGCAGGAGCGATCGCCAACAGGGCAAATAGCAGGCAGATCGTAAACGCCGATAATCTGGATTTCATAGTCTTTTTCACCTCGAATTTCAGATATCGTTTGATTACCTTTAACGATTGTGGCCTAATTTCTAAGGGTGTTTCGTCTGATCTGATAGGGCCTTCAAGCTGTGGCGGTAGCCGTGAAGGTCACAGTTATGGCGTAGTCGGTAGCTGCTGGGTCAGAGTATCTGGTGACCTGCCCGAAGTCGAGGTAGACGGTAACAGTCCCTGGCGGATTCTCGAAGGTGTATATGGTCTGCAGCTCATCGCTGAGATCGACCATGGAATCCGGGTTATCCTTCTCGCCGACCCAGAGGGGATAATACAAGCTCTTCGATTCCTCAGTGCTGTGCATGTGGCCTGCCACTCCACCAGTTGGGGTGTTTTTGTCGTGGACCTTCAGATAAACGTCGTTGGAATAATCGGTCACGGTGATGGAGGCGATCTTGGTCGTCTCGTTATTTTTCCCGCCCCCGAGGATCCAGGTGAAGCCCTCCGGAGCGGTGACCGATATGGTCGGCGTATCGGAACCCTCCCCTACATTCAAGATCCCTGTTCCAGGCTCACCGGGGGCTTTACCAGCTGAAGCGAGAAAAAGGCCCAGATATACGAAGAGTAGAACTGTGGGAACGACACGGCATAAAATCCGTCCGGAAGAACTCCATGCTTGTTTCATCATACCTCCTAAAAACGGAAGGGAGACCGCAGATGGTCTCCAATCTACCACGGCCTTCAGGCTCGACTTAAGTAGCTACCGTGCCAGTGAAGGTCACAGTCATGTAATAACTGCCTTCAACGTCGCTGGGTCCGACGTTCTGGCTGAACCCTATATCGACATTAGCGCTGCTGGGAGCTGCCAGCGTGTAGATAGTATTCGCTGTGTCGCCGAGGGTTACCTGGGTACCGCTGCTGGCCGGATTCGCCTGAACCTTCATGGCGGCTGTCAGCTCCGCTGTTGCAGCAGCTGGGTCTGCATTATTTGTCATGTGACCCGCAAGCGTGATTGGATCTGTACCAGGAGTACGCGCGTCGTGGACCTTCAGATAGACTGAGCCATCGGCCTTGTTTGATGCGATCGTAGCCTGAGGATAGCTGTCACCAGGTTTATATTCGTTGTCTCCAAGGCCCAAGCCCCACGTCAAGATCTCATCAGGAGCCGTTACATTTATCCAAGATCCCACCTGCGCAGTTATATCAGTGGAGTCGGTGTCATTTTCCTGCCCCATCCCCGTCCCCACCAGCAGCGCGGCCATGAGGACGGCTATTCCAAAGCTCTTCAATATCTTGCTCATACTCTTCTTCCCTCCTATATTTGATAGACTTACCTGAGTTTGGATCAAGTCCATATTAAATTTTTTGATCATAGATTTTTATATTACCCCTCTCCAAAATGTAATTTTTAAAACGCGATTAAAATCGTTTAAATAATGAATTCTCGTTATATTCCGTCTTAATACGGAAATATTATCTGGGGATGTGTTTTAATTCAATTCAAATCGT
>Ga0334882_1001822_pt1 | contig 23888 bp, 17 predicted proteins | sample GraSluR1_MG_5_FD_207226 | JGI IMG/M metagenome (GOLD analysis project Ga0334882, IMG submission 207226) | Sludge microbial communities from methane-producing bioreactor in Wageningen University, Netherlands - Granular Sludge_15_04-R1 | ecosystem: Engineered > Bioreactor > Anaerobic >...
CTGCGAACACCGCTAACCTTGGCGCCTATAGCTTTAATGTCATTGAGTTCCTCAGCGTATTCGGCGCTGTCCAGAGCCGGCGGAGGCACGGGCCGGAACTGAGTGTTGCCGGTCATTGCAAAGGGCGTCACAGTCGCCCAGTGCGGTGCCATCGCAGGCATCTCGTCGGGAGGGGTTGGCCGCCACTGGCCGGGTTCCAAACCGGGGGTGTAAGGGACCATGTCGTCCGAATGGTCGTTGGCCCTTAGGGCAAGTATCTGATCTGCGATGGACGTTCCAAAAGACCGTCCGTTATTTGCGGCTGCGCCGCCGGGGACATGCATGAGACTTTCGTCGAGGGCGGCGTCGAAGGCCGCCTGCTGCGCGGGGAAAAGGTTTTCAAGAACCCGATGTGCCGCGGCGGCGACGGCTGCTTCGCGCGAGATCACAGAAGGCGCCGATGCATCGATGTGATACGGCTGGCAGGTCTTGTCGATGTTGTTGATCGTATCGAACATCGCCGCATGCACCATCGCCAAAACCCGCGACGCCTGTGTCGCCCGGTATTGCGCCGTCTGTATGGCACTCAACGAAACATCATTCCACTGCACGATCACATCCTCAGAAGGCATCGTATGCTGCGCAATCGCTCGACCACCGCCCGCGTGCAGTATGAAGAACAGGCCGACCAGCAATAGAAGCATCCAACGTACATTCCTGGTTTTCATTGTGCTTACTCCTTGTATTATGTTCTCTTTTTGATAATTGTCCTGAAGAGGCCTACTGGCAGCAATTCGTTGCACCCGCCTGCGAAGCTGCAAGTCCGAAGTCCAGGAAATTCACGCGCCCGTCGAGATTGAAATCGCCCGGGCAGGGAACATCCAGCGGACAGGTACTCAACCAGAAGTTGGCAAACAGCGACAGATCGCTCATGTTGACCCTGCAATCGCCGTTGAGGTCGGCGGCACAACTGCTCATCCGCCGTTCATCCGCGCCGCTGTCGACCGGCACGCCCAACGGGCGCCAGTCGCCGTCGTAATCCTGGTACAGATGAGGATTCGGTGCCTCGACCGCACCCAGACCCAGATCGATGGCCTCGGAGCCGGCCGCGATGTGGTAATCGCCGCGCGGGCCGGTTTCATCGAAGCGCACGGTAATAAAGTTGCCGCCTTCGTCCAGCACGGCTGCGGTCTTGAGAGTGTTGACATAAGCCGTGACAAAGGATGGGTTGCCGGTACGGTTGTCGCCGTTGTTGTAGTTGGCGCCGGTTGAATCTGTATACTGGGTCAGCAGGCAGTACCGCGGACTGAGATAGCGGGGAGTCGGGAAGCCGGTCACCGCCAGGTCCCAGTACGGATCGTTCGGATTCACAGTCACATTGCCTTGGCCACCGTTGAGCGTTACGTCCCAGTAGAACGAACGGTTGCCGTGCACGATGTTGCTGAAGAGCACCGGGTTGGAGTAGATCTGGCCGCTCAGGTCGGCCAGGTTCTGCGAGTGCGGCGTGCTCACGATGCCCGCCGGCTGCGGGTTGCTGGTCGCCAGATTGCCCGCCGTGAAGGTCGCCGCCGCCGTGGCCGTGCTGTCGTTATTGGCAATGGTGTTGTGAATAATGTACCCGACGGCCACATCGTGAAGGTAGACACCGCCGGCCGCGTTGGCCGCTACATTGTTCACGATGATGTTGTTGAAGAGATTCAACCGGTACCACGCATCCGGATCACCCAGCGTATCTTCGCCGTTGACGCTTTGGGCGCAGATGCCGCCGCCGTACCCGCTGCCGGCGATGTTGCCTTGGATGAGGTTGCCGACGATGCTGATCGAGCCTGCGCCGCTGTCCAACTCGCCGGGGTCTTCCGGGTCGACCCGGCTGCCGATGTAGACGCCACCGCCGTTGCCGCCGATCTCACCGCCATAGAACACCTCGTTGAAGAGAATGCGGTTGCCCTTGATGAGGCCGTCGTTGCTCAGGCCGTAATGGGCGATTCCCGCACCGCACCATTGAGTAAAGTTGCCCATTATCAGGTTATCGATAACCTTGTAACCCGTGGCGCCGCCGTGAATTGTGATGCCGCCGCCGGAATCGATGCCGCCGTTTTTGACGATGTGATTGTCGCGGATCTGTATGCCGGCGTTGCTAAATTGGCCTTCAACGTCGCCGACGGTGATGCCGCCGCCGAGAGTGCCCTGGTTGCCGCGGATCTTGTTGTTGCGGATGATCATGTATTCCGCGTTGCCGACCAAGTAGATTCCGCCGCCCGCCGAGGCGCCGGTGACCTGGAGGCCGTCGATGTACGCCGGCTGAGCCATCGTGAACCGGCCGGGATTGGCGAAGACGGTAATGCCGGGCGCCTGCGTGGCCGCGAAATTGCCGTCCGGCATTTCGTCATCGTCGACCAGATCCGTGCGCTTCTTTTCCCAGACCGTGACCTTCTCAGAAGGCACGTGCATCGCATTGAGCACCGTCGACTCGGCGCCGGAGCCCTGCATCGTCACCGGCTTGTAGACAATCGGGTTCTCCCAGTATGTACCGGGCTCAATAATGATGATCGCGTCTTCATCTGCCGCATCGATGGCGTCCTGAATCGGCATGTTCGGATAGATCGCGCCGCCTCGGACGTGGATCACCTGCCGTCCGCACTCGTTGACATGGAGGGTAACACCGAGTTCGCTCGTCCTGCCCGTGTCCTGCCGCGTGACCTTGAGGGTCCCGGTCGAAACGTTTGCGAACGTCACCCGAATCCGTATTTCGCTATCCGTCCAGCTATTGATTACTACCGGCTTGCCGCCGACGGTGACTGTACCCCTTTCTTCTCCAAAGCCGAAGTCGCGCTCGATCAGTGCGGGATTTGCGGGGTCGTCTACAACGTAGTCCGGATTAGGAACCAGTTTCTTGCCGACTGACTTGATGGTTACAGACGCTCCATTCTGGCAGACGATCGGACCGCCGTCCGGGCCCATCACGGAATAGATCACCGGAGTGCCCGTCGCGGGTTCGACGTCGAGCGCGCGGTTAGGATAACCGACGAACGCGGCAATCGGAATTACGGGTGTATCCAGGTAAGTCATCGTACCGGAGTTAAAGTTGAAGGTATAAGAAACCTGGCTGTAATCCGGATCATAGTACGGATCGACAATCATATTACCAGGATTGTCCGGGTCCGGAATCGGGCCGGGATGGTTCAGTACAAAAGTCAGCATCTGCGGCGAAAAGCCGGCCGGTGCAGGCAAGTTGTTTACGAACGAGGAAGGCAACAGGGCGTTGTACGTGCCGAACTCGTCGCAGTAAACGCGGGTGATCTCGTTGCCCGCCCAGTCCTGGAAGGAGATGGGCAGCCATGACGGCGCCGACTTCTCGCCGAAGATCGGGCTGGTGGGATCGAACTCCGCCGCCAGGTCGTTGTTGATGAAGCCGATGGCGTGTGCTCCTTTGGGCGTTTGTGTGAAGAAGAAGAAATCAGCCGCGGCGTTCTTGCCGCCGGAGACGAGAATCTGTTTGCGGTCCGCTTTCGGCCGCGTCTTGCCCGCATACTTGCACTCGACCAGATCCTCCGGATCGATCCCCGGCAATGGCGTGCCGTCGGGCAGCGTCTGGAAGCTCATGTACTGCGGCACGAGGTGATCGTCGCCAACGCAAACCGGCGGCAGCAGGAGTGTGCCCGGCGTCCATTCGTCGCCGAAGTCCACGTTCTTGTCTTCTTCCTTGACCAGTTCGTACCCGTAAGGCGTCGCCGCCTCCACGATGTATGCTACGTTGGGCAGGCCGTCGGTCTCCTCGCTTCCTGAAGCGACGCCGCCGGGGAAGTACGAACTGAACGCATAGCCGCCGTCGAAGACACCGTCGCGAATCTGATTCCATGTGCCGAAGTTGTCGAAGCCCGGCTGAACCGGGTTGCCATGAATCACCGGTAGCGGGTCGTGGATCGAACCAGTGGGCTTGCTGTCGTCCCAAGAGTCCGTCGTCGTAATCTGTATGGCGTCGCCGGGATCGAATATGCCGTTGCCGTTGCGATCCACGTCTTCGACACCCTTGGCGGCGGGATCATCTCTCCAGCCGAACGGCCAGTTATCGACGTCGGCCAGAGTGGGCAACCCGTCGCCGTCAAGGTCGTCGATCACGCCGTCGCAGTCCATGTCGAAGTAGAGGTTCATCTGTACGTTCGGAATGCCCGGCTCCCAAGGTTCGGCGGCTGCGTACCGCGGATCGTCCTCAGCGCGCGTGACCGCATAATACACAATGCCGCTGATGCCGCCGTTTTCGCCTTCGGTCATATCATAAGCGTGCTTGCCCCAATCGATGATATTGGTTTGCGCGAGGAACAAGTGCATCGCCTGTGTCAGCACTTCACCCGTTTCGGTTCGGGACAGGTTGTTGCCCGTATTGGGATTTATGATCGGATCGCCGTTTTCGTCGACTTGAGGCTGGGGGTTCAGCTTTCCGAACGAGGGCATGTCCCAGCCGTCATGGTCTGGGATTTGTCCGCCCCAGTCGACAACTGCTGTCATGCCGGTGGCTTTGTAGCGCGCAAAATCCACTTCTGCGACCAGCCATTTGAAAAACGGGAACACCTCCTCGAATGCGTAATCGCCCGCATGATCGCTGACCGTTGCCTGGTACAAAGTACCGTTGCGAAACCGCAGGTTGACCGCCTGGTTGCCGATACCCTTTTCGCCGGCATCGCGAAAGCCGTTCTGGTTCGTGTCGTAGAAAACGCTGCCCTCCAGTTTGCCGAACCAGCGGAAGCTGAGCACGTTGCCCAGGTCCACAATGCCACCGCCGGCGGGGACCGTCACCTGGTTGAAGCCGAAGATTGCGTCCAGGTTTTCGTCCCACGTTACCAACTGGTACGTTCCCGGCGGCACGTTTTCGATTGTGAAATAACTCTCGTCATCACAGGGCGCCGCATAGATTCCCACGCGGCCGGGGATCGTATTCAGGCCAATCCAGGCGCCGTCAACCGGCTCGCCCGGCCAGAATCCCTGCAAATAGGGCGGCCTGTCGAAATGATTGAAAACCACTCGGCCTTTGATCGTGCCATTTGGTCCCGGGCGATCGGGTAGGTCGTCGAACTGTTTGACAAAGCCGTAAAACGCATGATAGGCGGCCGGACCAAACTCGACGAAGACCGGCGGCTCATTTGCCTTGACCCACGCATCGACCGTCGGCGTCCCTTCGATCGTCGACGTCTGAATCCAACCGGTTTCGCCCGCCGGTGGTACAACAATGATGCCGTACTTACCCGGCGCTATGTTCTTAACGATGATTTCACCGTTGGCATCCGTTAGTAGAATACCGTTGCCCATCTGATCCACAATGGGAGCGCCGTCTTCATCCAGCACAAACTCGCCGGTATTCTCATCACGCTGGTAGGTGGTTCCCAGCATGTTGCCGAATGCGTCAAGCATCTGCTGGCCCGCCGGATCGGAGACGACGACCTTAAAACCTGCAAGGCCGGGTTCGTTCAGATCGGGGGCGTTGTTGATCGGGGATCTGTCATGGAAAACCAGAATCGATATCTGGGCGGTGGGCAGAGGATGGGCATTGACGACGATGGTGACTTCCTGCTGCCCCACCGCCACGTTCTTCCCGCCGATACTGTATCCTGCATAGGGAACTACCGAAACCAGGTACCTGGCATTATCCGGCACGTCCACCTCGGCCGACGAACCACTGCTGTAGCCGTTGGCCGTCACTGGAGCATAGCTGTTGTGAATCATCGTCGCCAGCGTGTCCGTCACCTCCAGCCCCGGTATCACGTGAAACGTCGTGTCTTGTTCCACCATCCACCGGAACCCCTCCACCGGGTTGCCCGCACGGTCCACCACGTGCAGCGTGAAGGCCGATGCGTCTGCCCATACGCAGAGCAGAACGATCGCCGGCAGCGCCGCAAGGTGCCGGAGCAATACTCCTGCTTGTCTTTTGCTTTTTGGCTCCATAGGAATCTCCTTCGAGACAGGTTAATCTTGGTTACATTCAGCCGCCGAATGCGTTATGACTGTACATTATGAAAAACCCGTCAACGTCCGGAAATAAGGGAACTCCTTAAACTGCGGCCGTCAAAAGCTTAGTTGATCGCAGTGCTTCAAAACTATGCAAGAGGACGCGGCGACGGTAAGTTCAATCCCGCAGTCCATCGGATGTCGCCTCCACTCCCACGGTTGGTCCGCAGTTCGTGCCGTCGCCGAACAATATGTGTGTTTTACATCGTGATGAGCGCGGGCAGAATAAGGAAGCTCCTTACCTTTCAACCGGGCAAGCTGAACGCGCAATCGGTGTAGAATCTAATGCGGGCATACGCGAAGACACAAACGGTACGCCGGATTGTGGATAGGATAGAAACGACGCTGTTTGCCCCAGTGTGGCGGTTGGTCGTGGGGGTGCCTCGCAGGCGCGCTATCGCAATGGTCTTACCCGCAACAACGAGCCTACGGCTCCGGCTCCGTCAGCCCTTCCTGGATCGCATACTTCGTAAGCTGCGCAATGTTGTCGAACCCCAACTTGTGCATGATGTTCACGCGGTGCACCTCGACCGTCTTATGACTGATGTGAAGCGCCAGCGCCGCCTGCTTCGTCGTCTTGCCCTCTGCCAACTGCTGCAAGACCTCCCGCTCCCGCGCACTCAAAACATCGAACGCCGACGGCCCCCCCTCCGCCTTGTTCAAAAATGTCTGCACGACCATGTCGCCGATCGACGGGCTAACGTACGTCTTGCCCGCCGCCACCGCACGAATCGCCCCCGCCAATTCCCCGAACGTGCAGTTCTTCAACAGGTACCCGCTCGCCCCCGCCTTGAACATCTCCCGCACGTACTTCTCCCCCGAATGCATCGAAACCCCGATCACCTTCACCTCCGGAAAGTCCCGGCTGATCCGCCGAGCCGCCTCAATCCCGTTCAGATCCGGCATCCCTATATCCGTAACAAGCACGTCCGGCCTCAGTTGGCGCACCATGTCCACCGCCTCAAGCCCCGTGCTCGCCTGCCCGACCACCTCGATATCCCCTTCCTGCTTGAAAGCCCCGCTGAAGCTCTCCCGCAGCATCGCATGGTCGTCCGCAAGAACAATTCGTATCTTCATCGCTGCACCTTTCTGGGCAGTTGTTGTCTATAAAAGAGCCGCCCGCCGCCGGCTGCCCGATATGTTCATGTATCTCCAAGTTACTACGCACACCGCACCGATTTCAGTTCTGAGTAATCCAATATTAGTGCAAAGCAGAATAACCCACCCCCCGCCCAAAGTAAACAAACTTTGCCCCCCAAACCAAAAAGCTTAAACCCTTGAAAAACAAGAGCTTGCACACCGTCCCCGCAAGCTGCCCGATGCCCGCCGAAAACCCCTGCGAAAGTCCGGTTTTCGCCGGCCGGCGCATTGAATCCGTTCGCACAAACAGTATAATAGTGAATCTCACAGGAGCATCCGTGTACCTTTGCCGCTGGAGAACGGCCAATGGACTTTCAACGTCGCCAAAGGTGCACCCGTGTAGCGAACCGCAAACGAAGCAAAGGGAATAGGTGGTCATGATCCGCAAGGTGCAGCATGGGTTCGGCATCCTCGCAGCCGCTGTCCTCCTAAGCGTTTTGCTGCTGATCAGCCGCCGCAACTTCCTCTTCTTCCACAGCCTGGTGGAAGTCTTCGCCGTCGTCGTCGCCTGCGGCATCTTCATGATCGCCTGGAACAGCCGCCGCCACTTCGAGCAGGACCGCCTGCTCCTCCTCGGCGTCGCCTATCTCTTCGTCGGCCTCCTGGACCTCGTCCACACCCTCGCCTACAGCGGCATGGGCGTCCTCCCCAACGCCGGCGCCAACCCCGCCACGCAATTATGGGTTGCCGCCCGATCCCTTGAGAGCATCGCGCTGCTCGCCGCCGTCGCCATGCCGCGCCGCCGCCTCAACGGCCCGATCCTCATCGCCGCAGGCGCCATCGTCACATCCCTCCTCCTCGCCTCCATCGTCGTCTGGAACGTCTTCCCGACCTGCTTCGTCGAAGGCGTCGGCCTCACCCCCTTCAAACGCTTCGCCGAATACGCAATCTGCCTCGTTCTCTTCACCGCTGTCTTTGGCATCCTCAAACGCCGCACCGAATTCGACCCCGCGGTCCTCAAGTGGGTCGTCGCCTCCATCCTCGTCACCATCGCCTCCGAACTCTTCTTCACCTTCTACGTCAGCGTCTTCGGCCTTTCCAACCTCCTCGGCCACGTCCTAAAGCTCGCCTCCTTCTACTGCGTCTACCGCGCCGTCATCCACACCGGCCTCCGTACACCCTTCAAGCTCCTCTTCCGCGAACTCAAAGAGGCCGAAGCGCGATACCGCTCGCTCTTCGCCAACATGATCGACGGCTTCGCCTACCACCAGATCGTCACCGACGATGCCGGGAAACCCGTCGACTACGTCTTCCTCGAAGTCAACGACGCCTTCGAACACCTCACCGGCCTGAGCAAAGAATCCCTCGTCGGCCGCCGCGTCACCGAAGCCATCCCCGGCATCGCCGGCGACCCCGCCGACTGGATCGGAACCTACGGCAAGGTCGCCCTCGATGGTCAATCCCTGCGCTTCGAGAACTACTCCGAACACCTCAACCGCTGGTATCTCGTCTCCGCCTATAGCCCCGCCAAAGGCTTCTTCGCAACCGTCTTCCAGGATGTCACCCAGCGAAAGCAAATGGAAGCCCGCCTCCGACAGGAACTTCACGAAACGACCGCCCGGCTCGAAACCCGCACCACCGAACTCCGCCGCGCCGTCTCCGAACTCAACATGGCCGAACACCGCGAACGCAACCGCCTCGCCCACCTCCTCCACGACCACCTCCAGCAGCTCCTCTTCGCCGCCATGCTCGAAGTCAGCGTCCTCGAAGGGGGCAGCGCCGACAAAGAGAGCGCTCAAAGGATCAAACGCGTCGTCGACCTCCTGAAGGAAACCATCGACGAAACCCGCCACTTGACATCCGAATTGAGCCCGCCGGTGCTGAACGAGGAGGGCTTGGCGGCCGGACTGGCGTGGTTGGCGACGTGGATCAGGGCCAAGCACGGCCTGTCCGTGGACGTGGATTGCGAGGACAAGGGCGAGGCGCTGAGCGAGGACGTTCGCATACTGCTGTTTCAGTCAGCGCGCGAGTTGCTCTTTAACGTCGTCAAGCATGCACGAACCGACCGCGCTTGGGTGCGCCTGTGGCATGATGACGGCCTTCTCTGTCTCTCCGTGCGAGACGCAGGCGCTGGCTTCGATGCATCGCGCCTGTGGGACGCCGCCAGGCAGGCCAAGGGCGGCTTCGGTCTCAGGACAATGCGCGACCGCCTCGCAATGGCGGGCGGCCGGTTGAAAGTTGACAGCCGAGTGGGCAACGGTGCGATGTTCACCATGATTGTCCCGGTCACGCATAAAGGCCCAGTCGATAAGCCCGAGACCGAAGACATTCATTGAGCTTGTTGGTTGCGCACGAACGGTCGGAGGCACATATGGTCTGACCCCCGGAAACTGTACTGTTGCGAATTAGAGGGTATCCACCCCTTGCCGTGCATGTAGTGGACCGTGCCGCACCGTTCGGAAATCGACAGATCGGACAATTCCAACATCGTGATATCACTCAGGCGTGATCCTGAGTAGAGCGCAAGGCTGAAGATTGCTCTTGCCCGAACGTCATTCCGAAGCTCGACCTCCCGCAGCAGTTTGCGAACCTCTGCTCGTGTCAAGCCCTGTGGTGCAAGGGGCTGCCTGCGTAGCTCTTTGACTCCGGTGGTGGTATTGCCCGCGATGTGCCCGTTGCCGAATAACCATTTGAAGTACTTCCGAAGTGAGGCCAAGCACCGATTCACGGTCGCGGTCGCTTGTCTTTTTTCCCGACGGAGGTATTCACGAAAATCAGCAACATCCCGCACGGTAACCCGCGTAACATCCCACGGTTCAGCGTTGGCGGTCGTGAACCATGTCGCGAACTTGCGAACATCCATGATCAATGCTTGGGCGGTATGCGAACTGATGACCTGTCCTGCCAGGAATTCTGTAAAGAGCACATCCTGTTTGGGGCGGATCGAGATGCCGCGAAAAACATTATGTTCGTAGTTTTTGCCGTCTTGCCAACATGAATTGGACAGCATTTGTACACTCCTTGGTCCAAATTTTGCACATAATGTGCACTATGTACGCAAAGCGGTGGACTAATTATCTACAGAAGATCTCGCGTGATGCTTCTCAACGACGGGTCCGAATTGCCTTGCCAATCTCCTCCTCCCTCACCGCATACCTCTCCTGATCGCAGGCTCCCGGACCTGCGTCCCGAAGATTTTCTCATCATCAGGATCGACTCGAACGCCTCCACATAAACGCCGTTGAACAGCCGCTGGAACCGCCAGGGAACGCCCTACAGTGTCATTCGAAAGGTCTTGTGGATCTTCTCGCCATAGGTTCCTTTCAGAACCATATAGCTCGGCTCACCCGCCTTCAGTTCCACCCATAGGTCCTTCGATTCCATCAGGTTCTTCAAGTTCTCCAAGAATGCCTTGTCCTTTTCCGTAAGTTTCACGTTTCTTCACCCTGATTTCCGGTCCTTGCTGCCAGACTTCGATAATGCCGGCATGCGCCAAGAATATAACTGCAATGAACCGCCAGATCAAATCTGTCCGCAAATCTTCTGTGAGCGGCAATATTTCGCGGAGGCTCAACGGGCATTCACCGGTATTTGCCAGTACATGCGATTCATAACGCTGCAGATCGAACCCGGTGCGTGCATCGACATGGAAGCTGGCTACCGCAAAGCTCAAAGCTCTGGCCGAAGACGAAACAATTGACAACCAGTCAAGAGTCGCGTAGCTTATGAACAAAAGGAGTAGCCAACCAACCTCCAACTACGACAGGGACATCCTCGTGGAACCACTACGTTCGGGCGTGCAAGCAATTCTGCCGATGGATGATCTTCAACCGGCGCGCCGTCGAGAACCCGCTCGATCACCTGCGGATGATGACGGTGACGGACAAAGACGAACGGCGGGCGTTGACACAACAGGAGAGAACCGCCCTTCTGCAAAGAACGGCGGCCGCTGGCGAGCGAAATGGGATGAGCGGGTATGAAAGGTCCCTGCTCTACCGGCTCGCATTAGAGACGGGCCTGCGCGTACGGGAGCTTTGGAGCTTGACGGTTGGGGCGTTCGACTTCGATGCTCTGGCTGTAACCGTCCGGGCCGGGTACGCCAAAGCCAAGCGGCAAGACACGATTCCCCTGCGGGCTGAGACTGCGGAAGAGTTGAAACGGTTCTTCGCTGGCAAGATGCCGACCGTGAAGGCGTTCAATATCCCCGCGCCAAACAAGAATGGAAAGTTCGACAAAGTGACCCGGATATTTCACGCCGACCGTGACGCGGCTGAAATCGCCTATGAGGTCAACGGCCGCAAGATCGACTTTCACACCCTTCGGCATACGTTTGTAACTGAAATCGTCCGGGGCGGAGCAACGGTGAAAGAGGCCCAGACCCTTGCCCGGCACAGCAAACCCGAAATGACGATCGGGATATACAGCCACGTTGGCATCAAGGACACGCGCCGGGTGATCGACCGGCTCCAAACCACTGGGGCCGTTGAACTCCGGACCGGGACGGATGATCAACCCGTCACAGGGGCGACGGTCACAGAAAACCGTTGCACTCCCACAAATGCACCTATCAATGCACCTATCGAATCAGCAAAACTCAGCATTAACCAGCACGGATCAGCACAAGGGACAAACAAGGGGGGAAATCCAAAAACCGCTGCCACAGCTTCAAAAACCGCGATTTTGAGTGAAAAACGGAGAGGCCGGGATTCGAACCCGGGGTGCGGGTAATACCCACACGACGGTTTAGCAAACCGTTGCCTTAAGCCGCTCGGCCACCTCTCCAGCCCCGAAAAAACGCCTCCAAAGTCAATTTCGTCAACAATTTACCACACCCACAGCGCATTGCAAGAACATTAAAACGCACTTCGCGATTTAACTCAACAATTTAAACCAACCGATTGACCAAACCCCGCCCAGGACGCGAAAACCCCAAAAAAACGTCTACCACACCGTCCCCGAGAGGATTCGAACCTCTAACCTTTGGCTCCGGAGGCCAACGCTCTATCCGTTGAGCTACGGGGACAACTTTAGCTTTGTCTTAGTACTTTGTTATCGACGCCAAGTCAAGCTAATTCGCTATATTGCACGGACAAATCGCATTTAGCAGCCTGCGCGCCCGGTTTTAGTTGCCGCTCTGACCACCTGCCGCGTCGCTGATCAGTGTGCTGATAGCGCGGAGGACATTGGGACTATCCTTTATGCCTCGCCAGTTGTATATGCAAAGAAAGCGGCACCGTGGATCATCGAGGGTCTTTTTCATGGCAGTATACCAGAGATCAAGCTCGTGCGGCTGCATAAGCAGCCATTCAGAAGCGCCCCAATGCTTTGCGTTACTTGCCAGTAGTGCACGGCGTACACCCTGATCCTGTGCGGGATCGGCGGCGTGGCGGTAGAAGCTCCACCCAGGGCAGGAGTATTCGTTGACCGCCGCATCGTACAGTAGTTCGGCTTCGTGCCAGCCGGCGCCGTGGGTGAAGATGTGCTCGCGTGCAAGGCCGCATTCGAGTGCAGTGCGGCTCAGGTCGGTGAGGTGGCGGCGGACGACTTCGACAAGGTCGGCCTCGGTGATTGTGCCCTGCGTCCGGATACCAGCGGCGGTGAGGGCGCCATAGCCCAACTGGACTTGGCCGCGCGCGGTTACATCGGCGACGTCCAGTCCGGTTTGCGGGTCATCAGCCGGCGGGCTGGACAGGAGATTGTTACCGTCGGGATAGTACCATGCGTTGACGCAGATCGAGCTTTCCCACCCGACGTTGAGTCCGATGAAGAGATGCTTGTCGGACACGGGGAGGTTTTCGTACCACTCGCGGATTACGGGGATCAATAGCTGCATCTTTTGGCGGCAGATGTCGCGGTAACGAGGGCTCATTAGATTCGGCGGCGGCGCAACGCGGATTTTCCTGCCCCAGTTTCGCCATGCTATTTTGACTGCATGCTCCGGACCCCAACCTGTCCATTCCACATTTGCACTGTTGGCGGGGTCGTATCCCGGCAGATTGGGATCCCACCAGTTCCACAGGTCAGGCCTGCGCGACCACCAGTTCTCGCCGTCGAGCTTGATGAGGACGGGGGTTCGGGTCTGCTGTGCCGCGGCGAGAAAACGTTTAAGTGAGGTGAGCAGGACGGGCTCGTCGGTTTCGAGATAGGAGAAGATGAAGGAGACGCCGAGGCGTATTGCCGTGTGATCGGGTGCGGCGACGGCGCTGCGTATCTCGTCAAAGCCTTCGCTGGTGATCGTTTCGGGTCGGCCTTGATGCCAGCGGCCGCCGGGTGTGCGGTTGACGACCACGTACTGGAGGTTGCCGGCCGATGTTGGGGCGGCACAGGTCCAGAGGGCCAAGGCGATCCACAGTAGCGTTTCTATTGGAGTTTGCATGGGATCAAGTATAACTGCATGCGACGGTCATGCAAAGCGTCAGGACGCGACCTGGGGTGGAATGGGGCATGTAAGCTTCTGGAAGGCAAGGAGTTAAGAATTGGGATCAGGCGAGTTTTATTGTTTGACAAGAATTTCACCGGCGGGTATTCTCCGGCCGGGCGACCGCGGACGAAGTGTTCGTGGACATACTGCGTGCTGCCAAAGAACAGAAGCAATAAGAAAGGAAGAAAGTGGCAGAACAGCACGACGGGCGCAGGCTGAGGACGGGGCCGTATCCGGAGCTTACGCTTACGGCAGTCATCGTCGGGTACGGGTTGGGTATCCTGATAGCCGTGAGCATCGGATATGCCAGCCTGATCCTTGGATTTTCCATTGAAGGTTCGGAACTGGCGGCAATACTGGGCTTCGGAATACTGCGAGGGCTGCTGGGCAGGACAAGTATTGTCGAGAACAATATCAACCAGACGATCGCCAGCGCGGTCAACGGCGCATCCAGCGGGTTGATGTTCACGGTGCCGGCGATATTCATCCTCGGGCACGGAGATGATTTCAATCCTGTGGTGCTTGTGTTTGCATCGATCGCAGGAGGGATTCTCGGTATTGCTTATATCATCCCGCTTCGCAAGCAGATGATCGATTTCGAGCGGCTGACTTATCCGGGCGGGATGGCGGTGGCAACGATCCTGAAGTCGCCGGGAGCGGGCATTCACAAGGCACTGATGCTACTTGTGGGCATAGTTATCAGTGCGGTGGCGGCCTTTGTCGCAGAGTACAAGGGTGTCGGCAAGTGGGACCTGGGCGCAATTCTGAATCTCCCTGAGTACATGAATGCTGTTTTTTACGTGTCGCTGATGACGGTGGGTGTCGGTTTCATCGCCGGGCGCGGGGGCGCAAGCTTCATTATTGGCGGATACGTTTGCTACTGGGTGCTGGCGCCGATTCTTCACCAGAAAGGGTTGATACCGCCGGCTGAGACGTTCACCGATCCGCGCAGCGGGATTCCCGCTTATCTGCAAATGGAATTGTTTCGTCCGGTAGGAATCGGAATGCTTATCGGAGGCGCAATTGCGGGTATTGCGCTGGCGCTTCCACTAATCGTCAGCGCGGTGCGCAGCATGCAGTCGGCTGCGAGGCTAAAGACCGAACACTCCAAGGATGAGATGCCGATCAGTCTGCTCTACGTGGGTATCGTCGGGGCTACAGTGCTGCTGTTTGTGATGGCGATTGCCAGCGCCAGGGAGATCGGACTTGTTAGGGCTGGCCTGATAGCGGTCTTAGGGACGCTTTGGGTATGGGCGGCCGGTGTTATCTTGTCGGAGTGCATCGGGCGCACCAACTGGTCACCACTGAGCGGCATGACGCTGATCGCGGTGACTATCTTCATAATCGTGGCGCGGAAGCCGGGGTCGGAGACCGGGGACGCTGCGGCGATTGTCGCCTCCATCATGGTCGGTGCAGCGGCATGCGTGGCGATGAGCCAGGCAACAGACCTGATGCAGGATTTGAAAACGGGATATCTTGTCGGGGCGCAGCCAAAGAAGCAGCAGATCGGTCAGTTCCTGGCAACGTGGCTTGGGCCGATAGTGGTCATTGCGCTAATCTTCGTGCTTCATAAGGCATACGGTTTTGCGGGAGAAGAGGGGGCAGGGGAAAGGGCGCTGCCCGCACCGCAGGCGAACGTTCTGGCTGGAATGATCAGGGGCATCTTAGGCGGCGAGGTGCCGATGGATAAATATGCGGCGGGGGCCGGACTGGGCGCGCTGCTGAGCGCCAGCGGCATAGGCGGTCTGGGCATACTGGTGGGGCTGGGATTCTATCTGCCGTTCTATGTCGTTTTGACCTACACGATAGGCACAATCCTGCGGCTGGCCGTGGATCGCTTCAAGGGGGTGCGATTCAGCGAGGAGGTCGGTATCCCCGTGGCCGCGGGATTGATTGTGGGAGAGGCGCTGGTGGGAGTCGGTTTCGCTTTGTTCCATGTATTCAAGGGTATCGTGTCATGAAGAAGGCTGGTTATGTATTGATTGCCGCAGGTTTTCTGGCCGGCGCGCTTGTATCCGTGCTTGACCAGGAACGCGTTGCGCCCTGGCCGCTGGTGAGCGCGCTGGCGGTGGGATTCGCGGGTGTGGCGATAGTTCGGCTTGGACGGAGGCGGGCGGCGGGCGGCCAGGAGAAACTTGCCGCCGACGTGGAGCAGCTCGGCGACCTGCTGGATCGCGTCGTCGCCAATGCCGGAAAGCTGCGGGACGAGTGCAGCGCGATCAACGCCTATGACATGCGTCACCACATTGATTCACTTCTTGCGGCCGACGTGCACAGTTTCGCCGACGGTCGGTACAGCATTGCCGCGGCGGCCGGGTTGGCGGCGTACGCCGAGATTATGGGCCACTTCGCGGCGGGCGAGCGATACCTTAACCGGGTGTGGTCGGCGTCAGCGGACGGCTACGTCGACGAGGTAGCCGTCTGCATAAAGAAGTCGCACGGAGAATTCGCCGCTTCGCTGCGGCGGCTGCGGAGCGTGTCGAGGTCGTCCGATTCACCTACTCAATAAAAACCGCCGCGTACCAGTTCTGCGGCTGGCTTTCGGTTTGCAGCGTCTGTATCGGAAGGTTCAGTCTTTTGACGGTGGCGAACACGTCGATGCCGACCGAGTGAAACGCCGGTCTGGCCATCTTTGGATTTGCACATTCAAGCCCCCTGCGGCAGGTGCACTCGGCACACAACGCACAATCGCTCAAAGAAAAAGCGAAGTAGTACCCGTCCAGAAAAGCCTGTCGCTCGATTTCGAAAGACGCCTTCTGGGCAACCTTCTTGTCGCTTGAGTGGACGATCAGTCCCCATGAATACCTCAGCAGTATCCGCTCGTACTGCCAGGGCAATAAAGCTTTTGGGCGCGAAGGACATGTGTGATTCTTCCCCCAATCGCCGCAGCCGTACATGCACTTGAGAATGGTCCTTGGATCGAACACAATATCGTCGATCGCCAGGGGCACGACATTTTCGGCGCCCAGCGACAAACCCAATTGCATGTAACGTTTTCTGTCGTCGACCAGCGGCACAGCACCTCCGTCAGAACTGCTTTTCGGAACCGCCATAAATGAGCTGGAGGCCTCCGATGTTCGGAATGATGGGCAACAGGTTCTCGAACGGTCTGAAGGCGTCGGACCAATACACAAAGAAAGCCTTGCCCATGAGATAATCCCTTGGAACAACGCCTTCGGTGTAGCGGACATCTCCGTTTCCAATCCCTTCCGTTGCCCAGAGCCGACTGTCAAGACTGCACGGACTATTGTCTCCGCAGGCGAAGAACTCGTCGGGTCCGAGAGTGAAAGGGTCACCCTCAGCGGCTCGCAGAATTCGATCACTGATGTAGTAAATGTCTCGGTAAAGTCCTATGTGCCACAAGGTAAGGTCACCGGCGCCAAATATCTTTGCGACAGGCACAGCCCGGCGGGATCTGTCATCCACATCAGGAGGGTATGATCCGAGATCGTATCGGAGCGTTTCCCCGCCAAACGAGAGTACGAGCTGATGATCTACATTGGCGAACTGAAATCGGCGGGCGCGACCGAGCCGCAGGGGGTCAATTTGACGGCGAGCCAACTCGGCAAAAACGCCATTCTCCATTTTTCCAACAGTCATCAGACCCGTCAGATCAATGGCGGCTCGATACTCTATGCCATACTTGGCCAGGGCGGCGCCTATGATGCCTTCTTCACCGTCGCCCGTGACGTCGAATCGCACCATGAGGTCGCTGCAGATCGGCTGCTGATAGTGCTCGCTGCCGTCGTTGTAGGCATATGAAGCGCGGAAATCGTTCCCCACACGGTCGTTGTACAGCAGCCAATTGAGTTGGTCGGGCGGGCTGTCAAGCGCAAAGACCGTTGGCCCCCTGGCGTTAAGATCCCATGCCGAGTTGGCATCATTCTCAAAGGGCTGTCGCCATGGGCGATTGCTGCCGGACGAACCATCTGTCGTCGGCATGACGCGGCCGTGCCGGAGCGTCTGGTAGTTGTTGTTGTAGATGGGCATCCACAGTTCTTCCTGGACCTTGGGCGGCTTGCGTGCGATACGCCCGTCAATGTAAATGTCTCCGTCGATGATCTCGACAGTTTCATTCGGCATCGCGATCAGACGCTTGATATAGTTCTCACGCGGGTCAACGGGGTTCTTGAACACGATTACATCCCATCGTCGGGGCGGCAAGAACTGGTAAAGACACTTCAGGACGAGAATGCGGTCGCCGTTGGAAATGGACACGCCCATGCCCGGCGGCAGATTGTAACCGCAACTGGAGCACCGAGGTGTGGGCACAGACCATGAATCGCCGCCGACATCGTACGGAAAGCCGCAGCGTATGCACCGCAGGTGATAATGCGACCCTCGCAGCGTTTCGGCCATGCTGCCGGTGGGAATTCTAAAGGCCTCGATGACAAAAGCACGGAAGACGAACGCCAGAATAAGCGCCGTAACCAAAAGTTCCATCGTGTTGGCGATTCCCTCGACGGCAGCACTGCGGCGTCTCAGGGGGTACTCACTCATCTGCCGGGGTTCTTCTGTCATCTGCAAGTGTCATGTCTCACAAAAAGATTCGTCGGACGGCACGTTGCTTCTCAAGGTGCACCGCCATATATAATCTTGATGCCGTCCACGGCCGGGATATTGAGGAATATCTTCAAGAACCGTGTGAGTTGGTTTCTTTCCATGATTCGCGCCAGCGCCGAATCGTTAAACGGCTTGTAGGGTCCCGGCCAGTAGACGAAGAAGGCCTTGCCGACCAGGTAGTCGCGCGGCACCGTTCCCATGCGGTACTCGCGCCCGCTGTTGCCGATGCCCGGAGAGTCCCACCAGCGACTGTCCAGGCTTGCCGGGGTGTTGTCTCCAAGGACGAAAAACTCATCATCGCCCAAAGTAAAAGGGTCTTGCTCGGCGGCTCGCAGAATCGGCGCCCCGTCCGCGGCGGAAATGGTGATGTAATGGATGTCTCGAAAGACGCCGACGTGATACAGTTTAAGGTGTCCCGATCCCAGGATTGCCAGTCGCGGCATGACTTCGCGAGGGTCGCCCGCATCTTGCGGTCCTGTGCCAAGGTCATACTCCAGTTGGACGCCTGCCCATTCTAGTCGCAAGACATGGTCGACGTTGGCAAATCTGAAGCCTGCAGTCGTTGGGGCATCGGCGTCAATGCTGCGAGAGGCCAGTTCCTCGACAAGACCGTTTGCATGCACCTTCTCTATTCGGAGATTGTCGCCGTCAATAACCCAGCCTCGGTATTCGATGCCGTATTTGGTCAGGACAGCACCCACCCTGTCGGAGGCATCAGACCTTTGTACCTCAAATCGCACCATCAAATCGCTGCAGATCGGCATTCGCGGATAATACCTCGGATCATCGTAGGCGTACGTTGCGCGGAAGTCATTGCCGACCCGCGTATCATATACCAGCACGTGCACCTGATCGCCGTCAGGCTCCAGGGCAAAGACCGCAGGTCCTTCAGCGGCTATACTCCAGTTGGATCCGACCTGATTCATGAACGGCTGGCGCCAGATTCCGCTGTTGAAATCGCCCGCCTTCGGGTTGACCGGCAGGTAGTCATTATCGTAGACAGACATCCACAATTCTTCCTGAACCTGCGGGGGCTTTCGCCTGATCTGCCCGTCGACAAAAATGTCGCCATCAATGATCTGTACAGTCTCACCGGGCAAAGCTATGAGCCGTTTAATATAGTTTTCGTGCGGCTCAAGAGGGTTCTTAAAGACTATGACGTCCCACCGCCTGGGCTCGAAAAACTGGTGAATGCACTTCAAAACGAAGATTCGGTCGCCCTTTGTTACCGGCTGACGGTCGGCGGTCTGCTGCTTGAAGCCGCAACTGGGGCAACGTGGTCCCGGAGGTCTGATGGGGACGTTGGCAGCAGGCGTAAGGTTGCGCGGCACGGATCGGAGGCCCGCAAAGTAATCACGATAATGATGCGGCAGGAAATCGTAGTCGAATCTGTAGCCGCACTGCCTGCAACGGAGCCTGAAGTGCGCCCCCTTCAACGTGTCGGCCATGCTGCCCGTCGGAATCGTGTAGGCCTGCATGATAAACACTATGAACACCAGGGTGGTGGCAAATGCCATGATCAGCCATTCCATGGTCGCGAAAAAGGCATGTACGCCCGAGAAGTCTTCCGTCTTTTTGCCCTTTTTGCTCGACAACGCTTCGCCCTTGTCTTGAATCGTTTTTATGAACCGGGTATTATCCGCGGTGGGTTCGTGCAGGTCAAGGCGGTATTGAGATTTTTCACGAAAGTTGACCGATATCCTGTTCGAAGGTCGTTGCGGGCTGTCGTAACGCATGGTTCGGCAGGCCCGGATGAGGACCCGCGGCAGCGGGCAGAACCCGGCTTGAAGGCGGCTCGGCTGTGAGCCACAAAAAAACTCCAAAATTTGCTTGCTGCATAGAAGTCGTTGCATTATAGTACTTTGCGTTAGCTGCACTCGCACAAAACGCTGGATGGAAACGTTTGCGGAACTGCTTATCGAGATGAGGTAGCCGATGTCAACTATCACAAAGAAAGAACTCATTGACCGAATAGCCGAGAACACACAAGCCAAGCGGGTTGTTGTTAAGCGCATCGTTCAATGTTTCCTTGATGAAGTGGTTGCCGAGCTGGCGAAGGACAATCGGCTGGAGTTTCGGGATTTTGGAGTTTTTGAGACGAGAACTCGGGCGGCACGTGTGGCGCAGAACCCGAAGACGCTTGAACGGGTGCCTGTTTCCGCCAAGCGCACGGTCAAGTTCAAAATGGGGCGGCTGATGAAGGAGAAACTGGATTCGCTTGTCACTGCCGGCGACATGGATTAGCAGATGGCATTTGCTTTTTCATCAGAAGCAATGGAGCACTGGCGGATGTCTCGTCTGCAAATCGCAAGGGGGTGTGCAGTGATCGGTCAAAGGAGTCTGTGATGGCGGAAGGAACGGTCAAATGGTTTGACAAGAAGAAGGGTTACGGTTTCATTTCGCACGAAGGAACCGTCGACGTTTTCGTCCACTACACCGGCTTTGGGGACGACAACCTGCGGACTCTGGACGACGGCGATGCCGTAACATTCGATGTTGTTCAAGGCGAAAAGGGCCTGCGAGCCGTCAAGGTCAGACTGAAGGCCCCGCGGCGAATCACAGCAAAGACCTTACGGCAAGAGCATGACGATTGAGGGCATTTTCATCTTTCGCTGAGCAGCCGCCCGAAAGGCGCCAGCAATTCGTATTTGTTCTGCCAGGTTGTGTATATTATTCCAGTGGCGCCGGGAGTCTCGTCAAGCGCATTGAGCCAGTCAGCCGGGTTTTCCAAAGTGTTGCCGTCATAGTAAGCTCCTGCCAGCGTCCTGAAACCCAGTGAAGAGAAATGCGCCAGACTTTGGCGTCGTTTGGCATGGTGCCAGCAGACGATTGCGATGTCCTTCGGAACATGTTTCCAGGAGCCGGTAAAATCACCTTCCACGAGGTAGTAATCGTCACGAGCGTTATGATTCGGGTCGAGCATGTCCGACCAGATCAAGACCTCTGCATCTGGGTTGTTGGTTCGCAGTATTTCATACTGTCGCCGGATGCAATCGCCAAGTATCTCCGCCATTGACATCCCACGCCGTCTGCATGCCTGACATGCACCGCCGGCACGTATCTCGTCCATGCTGAGAAAGTACTTATTAGCGTTTAACCTTTGGTGCAGCAGCCTGGCCTCCTCAGCCCATACTTCGTACAACTGCGGCTCCGACATGCAAACGCTCACCTGGCCGCGATTGATCGACATACCGTGGTAGAAACTCACGCGCAGCCGGTCCCCGTCGCGCGCACCGCCGCCAGGCAGCATTTCAATTGACGGTCCGTCATGATCGAAACGCCAGTTTCGTCTCGTATCCACCGGTTCAACGTAATCAAGCCCTGCACGGAGCACCTGCCCCGTACCCTCATTGCGAACCACAATCGGCGTGCCCGGGCGCCGCAGCACGTTAACCATACCGACCTCCTCTATCCTGAGATCGTCCACCCAAAACCTCCCCGCTTTGCCGCCCCAGCAGCCCGCGTAAACCCGCACAGTATCATACTCAAGACTGTTGAATCCCAAGGTTATCTTCCGCCACTCCGTCGTGGCCGGCACCCGCGGATCAAATGGCGCAATGTAGCGGCCATCTCTTGTCAGAACCGTCACCCTGAAACACCCGTTCGGCTCCAGTCCATCGGTCTTCACCCAGCATGTGACGCGGTAAAGCCGGTGTGGCCGCACCCTGATCTCCTGCATCACCCGCCCGTGTCCGTGCGCAGCATCGCCAAAGTTTTCGAATCGAAGCGCGGCAGCCCCCTCTTTGAACACGACCGTATCCACGAAGCTCACCTCCCCCGGCCTGTCGTGGAAGTTGAACCCCGAAACCCGCGTACCGTCATGCGACTCCATCCCTCCGTTAACGAACCCCACCGACGCATCCGGCGCGAATTCGGCCGTGCCCGCCTTCACCACATACAGCGCATCCTCGACAGGAACACCAGCGGCCAGTTCCCTGTTATGCGCCAGAACGCTGCCGCCATATCCCACCGAAAAGATCAGTGGAATTAACTCCACCGCGTGGGCATCGCAAATCGCCTTGACACGATCCAGCCGTCTGAGATAGGCATCGCTCTGCATGCTCAGCCGGTCAAGCCCGCCGCTGAGCACCATCCCGTTAAGGCCGGCCGCCGCAGCAGTCTTCACCTTCTCGCCAATGTCGATTACATCGGCGTCATTGCCCAAACCGCGGCTCATATAGAACCAGCGAAACGCGTACTCTTTGCCGCCCAATGCATCGCCGTTAAAAACCGCAGCCGCGACCAGAACTGTCGTCAGCACATACTTCATGCACCCATCCTTTCCATGTAACATCTGCGTTTGCAGCAGCCTTAGATGCACTGATTATAGCCGTTTCCCCTGCCGTGGGTCAACGGCGGTGCGTGGCGAAAGTCCTCGCTACTTCCGGTCAGATTTCTGTCTGCGCTGCTTTTCGTCCATATCCATATTCCAAATATAGCGCTGCGTACGATAGACTACCACGCAGATCCCAAGAACAAACGCGATGAACAGGTATGGAAGCGTCGCTTCAATCAAGCCGACGCCGAAGAAAGCTATCACGGTATTGATGATGATGAACAAGAGCCGCATTTCTGTTGGTCCTGTGCGCAGATAGGTGATCTTGAAGTCGCCTGTCGCGCCGAAAGATAGAAATGAATTGATCATCAGCGCTCCCATTCCGAGAGACATGAACCAGAACAGCGTCCGGTCGATGCCTGTGAACAGAAACGACCAGCCAATGAACACCGAACACATGAACACGAAGTCCAGAAAGTGATCCATGTAGAACCCCCAGCGAGGAATGCCAGTATCGCGGTAGCGCCCCAGGGCGCCGTCGAAGCAATCTGTGAACCACTGGAGAACGAGTATAAGTGATGACGCATGAAGCCATCGCAAATTGTCGGCGGCCAGCATGCCGAAAGCAATCAGCCCGGCCGACCATGGGATCGTCAAAAGAGTCAGATGATATCCTTGAATCCATTGCGGAAATTTTGGCGTCAGATACTTTATAAAACGCTTTTCCGGCGCCGCCAACAAGGATTTTAGCGGCATCTTTTTGTCTCCATTGAATTGATCGCTCATGGCGTTGCCTTTCCCTTGTACAACATACACCGTAATCCACCGCAAGCAATGTGCCAAACCGAGAAATAGCATTAACTTCTGCCGGACCCGCGTTATCAGGTACATTGCGTCCTCAGCAGCCGCACAAACATCCACATCCCGTGCGGGCTGAGCTTGCACAAAATGCGGTCCGTGTACTGGTTCCAGCGTCTCCCTGCAATATACGGGCGCATTATGCATCAAACAGCGGCTTTTCGTTTGCAGGATGTATGCCGGCGTGTTAAGATAGATATGGGAATGCAATCGCTCCGGGAGCAAATATGATAGCTGGACTGACCAATCCGAGCCTTGATTGCAGGGTGTTAGTGCTCAACAAGCACTATATGGCGGTGCGCGTCATCGGGGTGCGCCGAGCATTTTCCTTGCTTTTCAAGGAACAGGCGGAGGTCATCGCGTGCCAGGAGGGTAATTACTGCAACTACGACTTTCGCTCGTGGCGGCAACTGAGCGCAGCCAAAGAAACTTTTCGGATGCACGACGGCGATTGGATTTCGACGGTTTCATTTGATATTGCAGTACCCAGGATCATACGGCTGCTGTTTTATGATCGCCTTCCTCGCCAGCCGGTCAAGCTTAATCGCCGCAATATCTTTGCGCGGGATCGCAATCTTTGCCAGTACTGTGGCAACAAATTCCCTCTCTCGGAGCTGTCAATCGATCACGTGATTCCTCGGACTCTGGGCGGTAAGTCTGTTTGGGAGAATGTCGTCTGCGCATGCACCAGGTGTAATGTCAAGAAAGGCG